>Ga0172378_10006392_pt1 | contig 11016 bp, 7 predicted proteins | sample GrowelOW332metaG_FD_119755 | JGI IMG/M metagenome (GOLD analysis project Ga0172378, IMG submission 119755) | Groundwater microbial communities from an aquifer near a municipal landfill in Southern Ontario, Canada - Pumphouse #3_1 metaG | ecosystem: Environmental > Aquatic > Deep subsurface >... | reverse complement strand
GATTACATTGAAAGCTGAAATGGAGGAATCATTAGCCAATAGGTACTCACCAATTTCCTGAGCAGTTTGTTCAGGCTTTTTCTTTGACATTTTCAGAAAAGGAAACACAACCAATGTAAGGTGTCCTTCAAACTCTTTTTTGGTTTTCTGCAGTTGCACCTGTGCAGCAGGAACTTCTTGTCCGTATAGCGATTTCAGCCCGTTAATCACCGATACCGCTATTTTGTTTTCTATATTCATATCTGTATGTGTTTCTAAATGAGATATTATGAGTGTGCAAAGATAATACTTTCGTGTCAGATATAAAAAAAAGGAGATGCAAACTCTTGCATCTCCTTTTTTATTTCTTAAAGAATGGCTTATTTAATAGCGTCAGCTAATTCAGCGCCAGCTTTAAATTTAGCAACTTTCTTAGCAGGAATAGTGATAGGTGCTTTTGTAGAAGGGTTAATACCTGTTCTTTCGGCTCTTTCACTTACTGAGAATGTTCCGAAACCCACTAAAGAAACTTTTTCACCTGACTTAAGGGTGTCTGATACACTTGAAACGAAAGCGTCAAGAGCTTTCTTTGAATCTGCCTTACTCAAGCCTGATCCTGCTGCAATAGCATTAATAAGTTCTGCCTTATTCATAATTCGTAAATGATTAATTAATATATGTAACTTAAAAGATAAATCGAAAATCCTCACAAATATAGACTATCAAAACAATATATCAAATATAAATCTTAAAAAAATACGAGGTAAAACGAAAAAAATGTAATAGAATAAGGGTTTTATGCTCTAAAACAGAAATATTTACTACTTTTGCGGTATATAATGTGTTTGAAACAGACTAATAACTTAACTTTAAGATATGCCAACAGTAACCAAAAACCTTATAATAATAAACATATTGTTCTTCCTGGGAGGAATTGTAGCAACCAGATACGGGTTAGATTTATCCGCTTATTTAGGTCTGCATTTTTTTATGGCCGATAATTTTAATCCTGCCCAGCTTATTTCTTATATGTTCATGCATGGCAGCTTCACGCATCTGTTTTTTAATATGTTTGCCGTATGGATGTTCGGGCGTATTCTGGAACAGATTTGGGGACCGAAACGTTTTCTTTTTTATTATATAGTTTGCGGTATTGGTGCCGGACTTGTTCAGGAACTGGTTCAGTATATTCAATATGCGGTAGAACTTTCTGCTTATGCCCAGGTAGATACGGGTGAGGGAATAATTATCCCTATGCAGCAGTACCTGAATCTGATGAATACTGTTGGTGCTTCGGGTGCCGTTTATGCTATTCTTTTAGCATTTGGAATGCTGTTTCCTAACGAAAAAATGTTTATTATACCTTTCCCTTTTCCAATTAAAGCAAAGTTTTTTGTTGCCGGGTATGCGGTTATTGAGTTAATGCAAGGGTTTGCGAATAATCCTACAGATAATGTAGCTCATTTTGCTCACCTGGGAGGTATGATTTTTGGCTTCGTATTGATAATATACTGGAAGAAAAAAAATAGAGGTAATAATGGCACATATCATTACTGATTTAAAGGAAAGTTTTAAGAGGGGGAATATTTATATTCAGCTGATCTATATAAATGCCGGAGTTTTTATTCTCACTTCTTTATTCATGATTATTCTCCAACTGTTTAATCGTAACGGTGAGAATATTCTTTTATATGGAGAGATGCCCGCTTCTCTTCACAACTTTTTATATCAACCCTGGAGCCTTTTTACTTATATGTTTATGCATGCCGGATTTATGCATGTTCTTTTTAATATGCTGTGGCTCTATTGGTTCGGACAACTTTTCTTATTGTTCTTTTCTGCCAAACATCTACGAGGATTATATGTCTTAGGAGGTATTTGCGGAGCCATTCTTTATGTGCTTTCTTTCAATTTGTTCCCTTATTTTAGTAATGCTATTGAGGGATCTTATATGTTAGGGGCTTCTGCTTCTGTGCTTGCTATTGTAGTGGCTACCGCTTACCGTCAGCCGGAGTACCAGGTAAGGCTCTTTTTGTTTGGAACGATAAGACTAAAGTACATTGCTCTTTTTATGATTATTTCCGATCTTCTTTTCATTACTTCCAATAATGCAGGCGGACATATTGCTCATTTAGGTGGCGCACTTGCCGGTTTGTGGTTTGCAGCAAGTTTAAAAAAGGGACACGATATAACAGCCTGGATAAATAACATTCTTGATTGGTTTATTTCCTTGTTTACCGGAAAAGCTTTTAAAACTAAGCGGAAACCAAAGATGTCTGTTCATTATAATAATAATCCTAGAAACAAAGATTATGATTATAATGCACAAAAGAAAGCGCAAAATGATGAGGTGGATAGAATTCTGGAGAAATTAAAGAAATCCGGATATGAGAGTTTAACTACTGAAGAGAAGAAAAGCTTGTTTGATGCAAGCAAGAGATAAAGATGAAGCATCTTGGTAAAGCTTTGATTTATGTAATAGCGGCAGTGAATATGCTTTTTGTGGGACTGCTGTTATTATCTGCGTACAGTCCCTGGATCATTAATCCAAAAGTGCACCCTGTTTTGTCATGTCTTGGACTTGTGCTTCCCATTTTCTTATTTATCAACTTGTGTTTTCTGTTTTTCTGGATGTTTACTTATCCTAGATTGGCTTTAATTTCTGTTTGTGGATTTATATTGTGCATCGGACAGATAAGAACCTATGTGCCTATCAATTTCCGAACAAAAAAGATTCCAGATAACTGCATAAAGGTGCTTTCCTATAATGTGATGGGCTTTAATAAGCTGAAAAAGCATACCAAAGAAAATCCTAACCCCATCCTTGAATATATTCAGGAAAAGAACCCTGATATTATTTGTATGCAGGAGTTTCAGTTTACTTCAGACAAAGCTCACCTCACGGAAGCGGACATAAATAGGGCTTTCAGAGATTATCCGTATCATGAAAAATGCGATGTTAGTCAAAAAGGGAATGGCAATTGGCTGGCCTGTTATTCTAAATTTCCTATTCTTTCATCACGTGCCATTCGATATAAAAGCACTTACAACGGTTCGGTTCTCTTAGAAATTGAGGTGAATGGCGACACAGTTACCTTAGTCAATAACCATCTGGAATCAAATAAGCTAACCAAAGAGGATAAGGATGTTTATGAAGATATGATTAAAGCTCCGGAGGCACATAAAGTGAAGAATGGCACACGGTACTTAGTAAATAAACTAGCAGAAGCTTCCGCTATACGTGCACTGCAGGCTGATACAATTGCTAAGGAAATAGCGGCTTCCAAGCACCGTTCCATTATTGTATGTGGCGATTTTAATGATACTCCTATTTCCTATGCTCACAGGGTTATAGCTCAAAATCTGGATGACGCATTTACTAAGTCGGGAAGTGGATTGGGAATATCTTATAACCAGCATAAGTTCTATTTTAGAATTGACAATATTTTAATAAGTAAAAATTTGAAAGCATATAACTGCACTGTGGATAAGAGTATTAAGGAATCTAACCATTATCCTATCTGGTGCTATATTGCTATGAAAAAATGAGTTTAATTGTTTATCTTTAATACATTTAGTAATATGAATTTGAAGAAAGTAGTATTTATTTTATCTATTTGCAGTATGACTTATTCATATGCCAGTAAGGCTGTCAATAATCCTTTCCTGACTGAGTTTAAAACAGCATTTAATGCTCCTTCTTTTGATCAGATCAAGATAGAACATTACGAGCCTGCTTTCCTGGAAGGCATCCGTCAGCAAAAGGCCCAGATTAAAGCTATAGTAGCAAATAAAGAAAAGCCAACGTTCAAGAATACGATAGTTGCTTTTGATAATAGTGGCGAAATTCTCCGTCGTGTAGGAGGAGTGTTTTTTAACCTGACTGAAGCTGAAACAAACGATGCTTTGACTGCTCTTTCCATTAAAATGGCTCCTGTTTTATCTGAGCATAGCGATAATGTGTATCTTAATAATGCTCTTTTTAAAAGAATAAATACGGTTTATGCTCAAAAGAAGTCTTTAAAGCTAACCCGCGAACAAGAACGTTTACTGGATCTCATTCATAAAAGATTTATTCGTTCGGGGGCTGCTCTTAATGAGCAAAAGCAGACTCGCTTACGCCAGATTAATAAGGATCTGTCTACTTTGGAAATAGATTTTAGCAACCATGTATTGAATGAAACGAATGCTTATCAGCTAGTTGTTAGTGATAAAAAGGATTTGGCTGGGTTACCCGAATGGTTTATACAAAGTGCTGCTGCTGATGCAAATGCAAAAGGTAAAGACGGTAAATGGATTTTTACATTACAGAGTTCCAGTCGTTTGCCTTTCCTGCAATATGCCGATAATCGGAACTTGCGTGAGCAAATCTATAATGCTTATATTAACAGAGCTAATAAAGGAGATAAAAATGATAATAAAGCAATTATCTCTAAAGTAATAACTCTTCGTCTGGAGAAAGCAAAATTGCTTGGCTTTGATACTTACTCGAACTTTGTGTTAAGTGATAATATGGCTAAGAACTCTGATACAGTAATGGCTTTTCTTAATAATCTTTGGGGCTATTCAATTGCGAATGCTAAAAAGGAAGCCGCAGAGTTGCAGCAAATAATGGATAAAGACGGAAAAGGTGAAAAGCTTGCCGGATGGGACTGGTGGTACTATTCTGAAAAGTTACGTCAGGAAAAATACAACCTGAACGAGGAAGATCTGAAACCTTACTTTAAGATTGAAAATGTCCGTGATGGAGCTTTTGCTGTTGCACAAAAACTCTATGGCATTACCTTGACAGAGCTGAAAGATGTTCCTGTTTATCATCCTGATGTAAAAGCATTTGATGTGAAAGATAGCAAAGGAAATCATCTTGGATTATTCTATGTGGATTATTTCCCACGTGCAGGAAAACGTGGTGGCGCGTGGATGAATAATTACAAAGATCAGTGCGGAAGTGTGCGTCCTGTAATTTGTAATGTATGCAGTTTCACAAAACCGTCAGGAGATGTACCTTCATTGTTAACCCTTGATGAGGTTCAAACTCTTTTCCATGAATTTGGGCATGCGCTTCATGGGCTTCTAAGTCAATGTAACTATTTAGGTGTATCGGGCACTAATGTTACCCGTGACTTTGTAGAACTTCCTTCTCAAATTATGGAACACTGGGCTACAGAGCCTGAAGTGCTGAAAATGTATGCGAAGCACTATAAAACAGGGGAAGTGATGCCCGATTCCTTGATTCAGAAATTGAAGAAACAGGAATTGTTTAATCAGGGATTTATGACAACAGAACTTCTGGCAGCAGCAATTCTTGATATGGAATTACATAATATGAAAGATGCAAAGGATTTAGATATAATTGGCTTTGAGAAAAAGGCAATGGATAAGATTGGCTTGATTCCGGAAATTGCTCCCAGATACAGATCTACTTACTTTAATCATATTATAGGTGGATATGCTGCCGGTTATTATAGCTATTTGTGGGCAAATGTATTGGATTCAGATGCATTTGAAGCATTTAAGGAAAATGGCATTTTTGATAAGAAAACAGCTGATGCTTTCCGTATGAATGTGCTTGAAAAGGGAGGGAGTGAAGATCCTATGGAACTATATAAAAAGTTCCGTGGTGCAGAACCTAAACTTGAACCTATGTTAAAAAACCGAGGCCTTCAATAAATTATTTGGAACTTCAATTTCTTGTTAGTTTGTAAATAACTGTTGTATAACATATTTTGTCACTGCAAAATGCACTATCGAACTTAAATATTTGCTATACTTTATATATAAAAGTGAAAAAAAAGCTATATTTGCGCATTATATGCAGTATAAATTAATTAAAGTAAGTAATATAAATTTAAAAGTAAAATGCAAAACAAAGGACTTGTAAAAGTTTTTGCGGTATTACTCACACTAGTATGTGTGTTCTATCTTTCGTTCTCTTTTGTTACCCGCCATTACATGAGTAAGGCAGCGGAGTATGCAAATGGAGATCCGAAACTAGAACAGGAATACATTGACTCATTGTCAACTGAAAAGGTGTGGTTGGGTAATTATACGCTCAAACAGTGTCGTGAAATGGAGATTAGTTTAGGTCTTGACCTAAAAGGGGGTATGAATGTTGTTCTTGAAGTTTCTGTAGGGGATGTGATTAAAGCGTTAGCTGATCACAAGGAAGATGCTGCATTCAATAAATCTCTGGCTTCGGCTCAAAAACTTTCTGAGAAAAGTCAGTCAGACTTTATCACACTTTTTATTAAAGAATATCATAAATTAGCTCCGGGGGCCAGACTATCAGAATTATTTGCCACCCAGCAACTAAAAGAGAAGATTACTCAGAAATCTTCTGATTCAGATGTAGAGAAGGTTTTAAGAGAAGAAGTGAAAGCTGCTATAGATAATTCCTATAACGTTCTTCGTACTCGTATCGACCGTTTTGGTGTTGTGCAGCCTAATATTCAAAGTTTACCAGATCAGATGGGACGTATCATGGTTGAACTTCCTGGTATCAAAGAACCTGAACGTGTTAGAAAACTGCTTCAAGGTTCTGCTAACCTTGAATTCTGGGAAACTTATGATTCAAAAGAAATAGTTCCTTACTTCTCTACTATTGATAGCAAAGTTCGTTTGATTGCTGAAGGAAAAGGAGTTGCTGTTAGAGATACTACTGTAAAAGCAGATTCTCTTGCTAAAGATTCTACGGCTGTTGCAGTTGCTGCAGTTGCTAAGATTAGTGCAAAAGACAGTCTTGTTGCAGCACTAAAAGGTAAAACAGCTCAAAAAGAAGAAAAAGGTAATGCTGCTCAGTTAGCTGGTGCTAAAAAAGAACATCCATTGCTGTCAATCTTCCAACCTAATACAAGTGGTATGGGATGTATCGTAGGTTATGCAAACCATAGAGATACTGCTGAGATTAACCGCTATTTTGCAATGAAGCAAATTCAGGAAGATCTTCCTAAGGACTTAAGACTTAAATGGGGAGTTAAAGCTGCTGAAGGAGACAAAAAAGGGCAGACATTTGAACTTTATGCAATTAAATCTACTGAACGCAACGGACGTGCTCCATTGGAAGGTGATGTAGTTACTGATGCAAAAGATGTTTTCGATCAATATGGCAAGCCTGCTGTAAGTATGACTATGAACTCAGAAGGCTCAAGAAGATGGGCTTTAATGACTAAACAAAACATTGGCAAAGCAATTGCAATTGTTCTTGATGGTTATGTATATTCTGCACCGAATGTAAATAGTGAAATTACTGGCGGTAGTTCTGAAATCAGTGGTCACTTTACTCCAGAAGAATCAAAGGATTTAGCAAATGTGCTGAAATCGGGTAAGATGCCTGCTCCGGCTCATATTGTACAGGAAGATATTATCGGCCCTTCTTTAGGTCAGGAATCTATTAATGCCGGTATTATCTCTTTCGTTGTGGCAATTATTGCATTGATGTGCTTCATGTGCTTCATGTATGGATTTATACCAGGTATGATTGCAAACTGTGCATTGTTATTTAACTTGTTCTTTACGCTTGGTGTTCTATCTTCCTTCCAGGCAGCGTTAACTCTTTCTGGTATTGCCGGTATGGTGTTAACACTGGGTATTGCGGTAGATGCGAACGTACTTATCTATGAACGTACGAAAGAAGAGCTAAGAGCTGGCAAAAATGTAAAGACTGCCATATCTGAGGGGTATTCAAATGCTTTCTCTGCAATTTTTGACTCAAACTTAACTTCAATTATTACAGGTGCCATCTTGTTCTACTTCGGTACAGGACCTATCAAAGGTTTCGCAACAACCCTGATAATTGGTATTATGTGTTCATTCTTTACTGCAGTGTTTATGACACGTGTGGTTTACGAACATTTCATGAGCAAAGATAAACTGTTGAACTTAACGTTCTCTTCTAATCTTTCTAAGAAGATATTTGTTCATACACATTATAACTTTGTAGGTTCCAACAAGAAATCATTTATCACCTTCGGTGTTATTTTGCTTATCTGTTTTGGCTCTTTCGCAGTTCGTGGCTTGAGCCCAAGTATTGACTTTACTGGTGGACATAATTATGTACTTCAATTTGAAAAGCCGGTTGAGCCAGAACAAGTAAGAACACTTATGGCTAATCAGTTTGGCGATGCTTCTGTTACCGTTATTGCTATTGGTACTGACGGAAAGAAAGTTCGTGTTAGCACTAACTACCGTATCGAAGAAAGTGGCAGCAATGTTGACTCTGAAATTGAAACAATGCTTTATAAGGCTGTAAAAGATAAGTTATTGACTCCAGGAACAACATTAGAAACATTTAAGAATCCTGATGTTCGTACTGGTGGTAGTATTATAAGCTCTCAGAAAGTAGGCCCTAGTGTTGCAAAGGATATTACTATCGGAGCAATAATAGCCGTTGTTCTTTCTTTGATTGCTATTGGACTTTATATCCTATTACGATTCAGAGATATCTCTTTCAGTGTGGGTTCTGTTGTTGGATTGGCCATCGACTCAATTATAATTTCAGGTGTATACTCGCTATTGTATGGAAGGTTGCCTTTCTCAATGGAAATTGACCAGAACTTCATCGCAGCTATCTTAACGATTATTGGTTATTCAATTAATGATAAGGTGGTAATCTTTGACCGTGTGCGTGAGTTCTTCCACGTTTATCCTAAACACGACCGAACAGAGTTATTTAATGATTCATTGAACACTACATTAGCTCGTACTATTAATACTTCAGTATGTACGTTGTTAGTAATGCTATGTATCTTCATCTTAGGTGCTGAATCTATTCGTAGTTTCGCATTCGCATTGATGGTTGGTATTGTTGTTGGTACTCTTACTTCACTCTTCGTTTCTGCTCCTATTGCATATGTTATGCAACAGAAAGAAGCTAAGAGACATGCAAAGACATTGGAAAAGTAATTTCTAATTATATATAGTAAAAGGCTGCTCTATCAAAGGGCAGCCTTTTCTTTTTTATGCTTTCATCCATCACTCCATCACGGTTTCTATACAACTCGTTGGATGGTAATAAGATATCTCGTGATGGTAGCTAATTTATCCATCACTCATCCATCACGAAATGGTGTCTGCCATCACGGTTTTTTAATGCGATTGACATATTTGATGCCTGAAATAGGTAGACCCAATTGAAATCCGCTTATCCAAAGAGTGGGCTGCCGACTAAAAAAGAAGCCTTATTTTGGCAGAATTCTGATTAAAATCGTGATGGTTGCCCTGAAAAGTGTTGTTAACGTGATGGTTAAAATCCCTACCATCACGGCTTAATGTGTTGGACGTGAGCGTAATATGAGGAGGTCGTGATGGAGTGATGGTTTTTGTTTTTCTTGTATAATTTGCAAAAGTACAAGGTGAAAAGATTCGGTTGTGTTTTTAAAAAACATAACCGGACATTAATCAATGTTCGGTTATGTTTCCAAAAAAGTATTAAGCAATTTCTTTCAGACCATTCGCCAATGCTTTTCAGTCATTCGCCAATGGGTTTTATTTAATGGGCAATGGCTCCAGCTTTATAACCTTTACTATTATGCCAGTCTGCAACAAAAAAGAGAAAGAGGTAGTTTTAAAGCTATTGTTTAGACGTTATAAGATTGCTGGCTTAAAATCCAAAATTATCTATCTCAACTTTTTTCCCCTTTTCTTCTATAAACGGTTTAGCTTTCTGATGAATGACATTCCCTTCCACATTAATTGCTTTAGGTTCGGCCGGACAAACGTATTCGCAACCTCCGCAGCCAACACAAATATCCGGATTTACACTTGGTATGGTTAGCCCATCCTTATAAGGTATCATCATTACGGCTTGTGTGGGGCAGTGCTCAGAGCATGCTCCGCAATCTGTATTGTCAGTATATACTATACAATTTTTCATTGTATAGGCCACCCGTCCCATTTGGGTGAGGTGCTTTTCTTCTTTTGTAAGCGGAAGTATGGCTCCGTTAGGGCAGGTATGTGAGCAAACAGTGCAATCGAAATTGCAGAATCCTTTATCAAAATTCATCATTGGTTGCATCATTCCACTTAATCCGTACTCTGTGAAGGCTGGCTTTAATATATGAGACGGACAGCGGCTCACACAAAGGTGACAAGCCGTGCAATGATTCTGTAGATGTTCTGCGCTCACTGATCCCGGAGGAGAGAGCGGATGCTGCTGCTTATATGCTTTTTTATTGCTAAGCAAAGCAATTGTATCCTGAGCCTTGGCAATGGGAAATGTAACCAAACCTGCTCCGGTAAATGCGATAAATGTTCTGCGGCTGCTATTGTGCTCACTTTCTTTTTTATCAGAAGAGAATGAGTAAGTGAATTTAAGCGCTTTCTGTTTACAAACAGGCAGGCAGTTAAAGCATGCCACGCAACGGCTATAGTCTATCTTATGCTCTTTGCTATTGATGCACGATGCCTTGCATTTTGTGGCACAAGCTCCGCAGCTGTTGCATGCATTCTCATTGATCTGTATTTTGAATAAGGAGAACTTGGAAACAAGACCTAATAAGCTGCCTACCGGACAGATTGTGTTGCAATAAAGTCGTCCATATTTATATCCTAGAAATGATATGATCAGTAAGCTGAGCAAAGCAACAATAAACGATAACATGCTTCGGATTGTTACATCCATCATGTAGAGACTGTAGTTGTTAAATCGTCCAAGAATATCTGCCAGTAAGTTATTGCCTTCCAGATAAACAGGGCGCAATATATTAGAAGCTATACGTCCGTAGATACTGTAAGGCTCCAGTAAACTCAGCAAAAATGTAAAACCAAAGAAAAACACAACTATAGTTACGGCAAGTAATCCATATCTAAGAATGTTTTTTGCCGGAAGAAATTTGTATTTCTTTCTTTTATTGAAAAGTTTAGCCATGTATTCAACCACATCCTGCCAAATTCCAAGTGGGCAAATAACAGAGCAGTATACCCGTCCAAAAAGGAGAGTAAGGAGTAATAATACTACTATTACCCCAATATTCAGTGCAAGAAGTGCGGGGACTAATTGAATTGTTGTTAATAGTTGAGTTTTAAAAGGCAATAATCCGG
>Ga0172378_10006391_pt1 | contig 11017 bp, 6 predicted proteins | sample GrowelOW332metaG_FD_119755 | JGI IMG/M metagenome (GOLD analysis project Ga0172378, IMG submission 119755) | Groundwater microbial communities from an aquifer near a municipal landfill in Southern Ontario, Canada - Pumphouse #3_1 metaG | ecosystem: Environmental > Aquatic > Deep subsurface >... | reverse complement strand
GAATAAATACAACTCCAACTACTATCTGCTGAAAAGATTGCAAATGAAGATATTGTTATAAATAATCCAAAAATCATTAGCAATAAATTAAAATGATCTTTTGATAATTTAATTTTTTTGTTTGAATAATCTATTGTATTAATCACATTTTCTTCAAATTTTTCTTGATAGCTTTCTTTATTTATTTTCTTGCCACTTAATAAGTCATTAATTGATATACTTAATTCTTCACACAATGGTTTAAAAAGTGATAAGTCTGGCATATTTCTACCGTTTTCCCAATTTCCTATGGTTCTATCTGAAACGCCGAGTTTTTCTGCTAATTTTTGTTGAGTTAACTTTTGCTCTTTTCTCATCTTTGCTATAAATTTTCCGATTTTTTCTTGATTCATAAAATTCCTTCCTTTCAAATAAAATTATATCTTTATCATTAAATAATTTACAGGAAATATCTCAATGGTTTATTATTTTTATATAAATTACTGTCTTTTTTTATATTCACATTATACCATAATCATTGATAATTTTTTATCAATCAATTCATATAAATTTCAAGAAAAATAAATAGTAAAAATGTTAGTTTCATGATGATAAACTGAAATATTTACATAGCTAGTAATAGTTATTCCCCCTTATTTTTCTTGATATTACTTGATGTTAGTAATGTGAGTGATGTTAATTAATGATACTATTACAACCTAATTACAACCTAAAGTATTATATCATTTTCATTAACAACTAGTTTACCCTTATAAATAAAGTCATAAAAAAAAAGCGGAGCCTCTCGGCTCCATCAGGGGGTTTTGGTTGCATTACTATACCAGTTGAGTATAGTAACACTCGCGTGATATTATCACGCTATAATCATTATAAATGGTATAGTATAAAATGTCAAGTTTATTTCCCTAATCTAAATTAACAGATTCGTTTAACATTTTGTTTACTATTTCATTTGTGTAAATATCACTCTTAATATAGTTTTCTGCTTCTTCTTTTGCTTTAAGTAGCAAATTAAAATCATTCTTAATATTGGCTATTTTAAAGGCCATATCACCGCTTTGTCTAGCCCCAAATAAATCACCACTACCACGTAATTTGAAGTCTTCTTCACTTACTTTAAAGCCATCAGTAGTTTCTGTTAATATATCAAGCCTTTTTGAATCCTTATCACTTATAAGAAGGCAGTAAGACTGTAAACTATTTCTTCCTACTCTTCCTCTTAATTGATGAAGAGCAGATAAACCAAAACGATATGCATCAAATATAACCATCATAGTGGCATTTTTAACATCGACCCCTACTTCAATAACGGTTGTACTTATTAGTATTTGGATATCGTTGCTCTTGAATTTAGTCATCATAAGATCTTTTTCTTCTGGTTTCATCTTACCATGTAATACACCTATGTTATATTTAGATCCAAAAGCTTTATTCATTTTTTCTTCTAGTTTAGTAACATTTTCTAAATCTATTTTTTCACTTTCTTCAATAAGAGGTGCTACTACATATATTTGACGATTTTGTAGTAGTTCATTATACATCTTCAATAACACTTCTTTTATCTCATCATTCTTATATAGTTTGGTTATTACAGGTTTTCTACCACCTGGCATAGTTTTAATACTTGATACATCCATATCACCATAAATAGTTAAAGCATATGTTCTAGGTATTGGTGTAGCACTCATATATAAAATATCAGGTGTTATACCTTTGTTTTTTAATGAGCTTCTTTGATTAACACCAAATCTATGTTGCTCATCTGTTATAACTAATCCTAGACTCTTATACTCTATTTCATCCTGAAATAAAGCATGTGTTCCAATAATAATATCTATTTTACCTTCTTTTAATTCTTTATAAATATTTTTCTTTTCAGATGCTTTTAATTTACCTGTTAGTAATTCTATCCTGATATCATAGTCCTTAAATGTTTCTCGCATATTTATCAAATGTTGATTTGCTAGAATTTCAGTTGGTGCCATTAAAGCTCCTTGATAACCACTTAAATAATTAATATATAAGGCTATAAAAGAAAGAATTGTTTTTCCTGAACCAACATCACCTTGAAGCAATCTATTCATTCTAGAAGGGCTTATTAAGTCATTATAGATATCATCAGTACTAGTTAACTGATCTTCAGTTAATTTAAAAGGAAGACTATCTATGAAACTATCTATTTCTTCTCTTTTAACATCTCTTTTTAGTCCATCTTGGCCCTTTCTATTTTTTCTAAGATAACTCATTTTTAACATAAAGACAAATAATTCTTCAAACTTTAATCTAGTTAATGCTTTTTTAAAATTAACTGTACTAGTTGGATTATGAACTTCTTTAATGCTTACTAGTTTATCTTCAAAATCATATTTATCTACCAACCCATTAGGCAAATAGTCAGTTACTTCAGTTACATATGGATAAGAAAGTTTTACACATTCATTTACTTGCTTGCTAACAATACCCGGTGTTATATGATATATAGGGTCTATTACTGTACGATCACCAAGTAAACCAAACTTTATATCACTTGCTACTATACTATTATGATTTAAATCTAGTTTACCTAAAATAATTACTTTAGTACCTATAACAAGTTTACTTTTAAGAAAACCTCTATTAAAAATAGATACATTAAATAGATTTATTCCTGTATTAAATCTAAAAGTCATTTTATCCATATGACCATTAAATCTAAACATTTTAGCATTTTCTTCTAAATAGCCATCAATAATAACTTTATCACCATCTTTTATATTACTCATATCAGTTCTTTTTAAAATATCATATCTAAATGGATAATATGTTATTAGATCATCTATATTATTTATACCTAAATGGTTTAATATTTTGGTTGTTTTAGGCCCAATTCCTTTTATTTCTTCTATCTGCATAATTCACCTATCTTTTACTAATCTATTTTAAATTATATCAAACAAGTGTTCGTGTGTCAAATTTTAATAATATGGTATAATAAATCTAGGTGATTTTATGAAGAAAATATTATTAATATCGCATATTGCCGATATGGATGGTTTAGGTTGTGTAATACTAGGAAAGATTGTCTTTCCTAAAATAGATGTTATATTAATTGAGCCTGATGAACTTAAAGAAAAGATTGAAGAACTTTTAAGAACTAAAAAGTATAATAGTTATGAAAAGATATTTATTACAGATTTAGGAATGAAGATTAGTGTTGGTAAACTTATTGATGATAGTCCGATTAAAAAGTTAGTTACTCACTTAGATCATCATCAAAGTAATATGGAAGTTAGTATTTATCCATGGAGTACTGTTATAAGTGAGATAGATGGTTTTAAACCTAGTGGAACCAGTTTATTTCATGAATACTTATTAAATAATTATTCTGATAATGTAACTTTAAAAAGTAATAGTTTAAAAGAATTAGTTGAAGGTATAAGAAGTAATGATACTTACCAGTTTCAAAAGACTGGTAATAAGCTTGGTTACTACTTAACCCAAATTTTAGCTAGAAATGGCAAAGATAAAGTAATTGCTGATTTTTATGATAGAATTATCCATGGTGATAAAAGACACTTTAAATTAACTGATGAAGAAGTAAATATATGCACTGAAATGCAGAAAGAATTAGATGATTATTTAAAGTGGTGTGATGATACTTTAATAAGAATAAAGTTTATGGGATATAATGTTGGATTATCTATTTCAACTAAGTTTAGATCTAGTGTAGGTAATTTGCTTAGTGAAAAGTATAAAGATGAATTAGATTTTATATTAATTGCTAACTATGAAAGAGAAAGTTTTTCAGTTAGAACAGTTAATGAAATAAACGTTGGAAATATCTGCAAAGAACTTGGCGGTGGTGGTCATGAAAAAGCCGGTGGCTTTCCTATAACTGATGAAAATTTAAAGTTAACTAGCCCATATTTTGATAAAAATAAGCTTGAAACACTAAAAAAATAAGTTTTTTTAATATTTTTATTTCAAATACTTGACAAAATAAACATTTTGCATTAGTATAGACAGTACCAATTCGGATTAGACGGATTGGATGCTAGTATCACACTAGCCAACCCCTTTTTATTCTTTTATAAGGACAGTTCGCAGGGGGACTGTTCTTTTTGTTTGTTATTATGATATAATAAACATGAAAGGATATTGAGCTATGAAAAAGAAAATTATATTTCTTATATCAATATTAACGTTAATACTTGTTTTATTTGTTAGTGGAGTTATTGCCTATCAAAAAATTACTAAAGATAATAATAATTCTTTAGTAGATGATGATAACAAAATAACATATACAAAGCCAACCGATCCTTATGGGTATGGATACTTAAACGATTGGCAAAAAGAATTATATCAACTTTTTGAAGATAATACACTTGAAATTGGGTCTGATTACGATTTGAGTGAGGAAAGAAAACTTGAAGATGTCCAGACAGTTATAGATCTATATTATCAAAATAACCCCAATAGATTACCAAAGACTTATGGTGCTATTGAAAATGAAATATCTATTAAAATCGAAGGAGGTATGACTTCCTATAAAGGTCTTGGTACTGCTAATAGAATTCATATAGGTCAATGGCTGAATTCAGATATGAATAAGGAAAAAGAAAAATTAAGCGAAATTGACAAAAAAGCCAATGAGATAGTGTCTCTTATCCCTACATCAGCGACTGATTATGAAAAAATTAAAATAATATATGATTATTTTATCGAAAATATTGAGTATGACTATGAAAACTATGAATGGCTTGAAAGTGGAAAAGCAAATGATGACTTTACAGATACTTCAACTGCTTATGGAGCATTAATATACAATAAAGCAATTTGTGCGGGTATCGCTAAAGCATTCCATTATGTTGCAAATAAAGCAGATGTTTATGTTTTATATGTCGAATCGGTATCAAGAAATCATGCTTGGAATATAGTGTGGTTAGATGGCAAGTATTACAGAGTTGATGCAACTTGGAGAGAATTTTTAACAAAGTTTGACTATGTTGGTAATTTTGTTGATGGAATTCCTCTACCTAATACAAATAATGCATATTAGAATATAAAAACAGATTAGATCAATTCAAGATCTAATCTGTTTTCTAATCTTACTATATTATAACCATTAGTTAAGTATTATTTCAAAATAACATATTCTTGAATATTTCCCCCTAAAAATTGATAATCTCCTTCTAATTCAGTAATTTTCTTTGTCTTTAGATTTAACATATAATATGCATACTTTTCAGGTAGCCCCACATACCCTAAAGTGACACCTGCAATAACTAGCAAATTATCTTTCATTGGAACTATGTTTTCTACTGACTCAGCCATATCTTTAAAATCGTAAATTAAATCTATTTTACCGTCATATGTTGACTGCATAATTTTATTCTTATTAAGATATATTACTTTATTATCATATTCTATCGCTTTATTTAACTCGCCATTAAAATTATTCATCTTATTAGATTGTTTATCAATAATATAATATTCTTCACCTATATAACTTTTAGGAGATTCAGAATCATAAATACTTTTAGTAATATATATTTTTTTATCAGATATATATAAGGCTCTAGCATCTTCTAAGATAGTTTTTTCTGTATTATTTTTTAGATTATATTGATACAAGCTATTATTAGAACTTTTCGTATAATAAAGCATATTATTTTTTATATCTAAAAGTCCAAAGCTATTAATTTCTTTTGATAATACTTTTTCTTCTCCTGTAGATAAATTATATGAATATAGTTGAAATTGGTTTTCAGCTTCAACTAGACCACTAATATATGCATATTTATCATCAACTTTAATATTCCAATCAATATTTACTTCAAATAATTTTTGCGAAATATAATTATCATCTAACAGATTAATTCGATATAAATGATAATTTAAAATATAATACAAATAATTTTTATATACATCAAAAGTTGTAATATTGTTTCTTGAATTAGAAACAATCTTTGTCAATTTACCTGCACTATCTATACCATATATAGCAATTTCATTTTTCGGACCATCTCCAATTAAATCATATTTTTTTGCTATTACAGAAAATTTATCAGTAATTTTATTGTTCTTATCATTTTTACTTTCAAAATTTCTATCATAAATAATATAGACAACTAATCCTAAAATAAATAACAGAGATAAAATTATCAATAATGTCTTTTTTCTCATTACAATTACTTCCTTCATTCATTTATATTTACAACTTACTACATAAATCATACTACAAAGACAAATGGAAAATTTACAGTTATTACACAACATCACTAATTCAATTATTATTTAACTGCGATAAAAGTCGTTTTTTAGTATTCTAAAAATATAATACCATATTGCAAACAAATTCTCAATATTTATAAATTATAAACTGATATAGCAGATGCATTAATTACTTATTTAAGTGACTTTCTTATTACACGACTTGTTCTTTTTAATTACTATTATGATATAATTTATGTAGGTGATGTTTATGGAGAAAATAGAATTTATACCAAATGGCGTATGTGCTAGAAAAATGATTATAGAAGTAGATAATGGTTTAGTAAAAAATTATACTGCTATTGGTGGGTGCTTGGGTAATTCTTTAGGACTGGGAGCTTTAATAAAAGATATGCCTATTGATGAAGCTATAAGAAGATTATCTGGTATTAGATGTGGTGCTAAAGCAACATCTTGTCCTGACCAGTTATCTAAAGCATTAGAAAAATGTATGGCAAAAGAAAACCAACAATAATTATTTGCTGGTTTTTGCTTGCTTTTTAAATTAGCTATCTCTTAATTATGTTTTTCAATTTTTTTATTCTTAAGTCTGCTAATTTAAAACTATGCAATAGTAATATTAATAATATATAAAGTCCAACTTTGATATAAAAAGTATTCTTTAAAGCATCATTAATTAAAATTTCTCCATCCATGATTTTAAGAAAATCCCCCATAATATATAAAAGTACTATATTCATTATTACATTCAAAGTTATTTTTTCTTTAGTCTCATTATCAAGTGAAATTCGTTCTTGATCTTTTCCATTATATAAATCATTTATAGTTGTAAGTATAAAAAATATATATGAACCTAATAGTGCCAAAAATATCTCATTGTTATTTTTAAACTCAACAATTAAAATAAATATAGCAATATTAAATAAAAAATTTCTTTTTAAAAGGTCTTTTATTGAATCTAAAAATTTGTAAACTCTTTTATAAATATAATTAGACCCATTACCTAAAATATTTGCGGATAAAAATATAAAAAGTGTCATTGTTGCTTGAAAAACCAATTTTGAAATATCTAAATTTTTATCGTCTATGCTGACTCCTTTCATTGAATAATATAGGTAAGCTATAAATAAAATTATGATGGAAAAATTAAAAGTAATTTTTAAAATATATATAAAGTCTTCTTTGACCTTATTATAATTTCGAGTTTTAATTATATTTATTAACAAAGGTATTGCTATAATTGCAATAAAAATTAATATACAATGTAATGCTGAAATTCCTATATTGCCAAGTATACATGCTCCTCCAATTAATAAATAACTAGCAATAACAATATACATAATTATATGAATTAAATTCCTAATCATTTTATTTCCTCCTAATTAAGATTTGATAATAAGATTTATTATACCACACGTTTTTCAAAAGAAAACTATTATACAAAAAAAGTAACCATTAGGTTACTTTTTGTTTGCAAGTTTCATATAACGTTCATATCTTTTTTTAGCATTTTCTTTGTTAGTATTTAATAAAGTTTCTGCTCTACTAGGATTAATAGTTTTAAGCATATTAAATCTAGTTTGAGTTTCTAAGAACTCATCATATTTATCAAAATCTGCTTTACTATCTAAACTAAATACTTCTGTTTCTGGATTATACCTAAATATTGGGAAGAAACCACAATTTGAGGCAAGTTTCTCTGTTTCAATAGTATTTAATAGTCCACCTTTAATTCCATGTGAAATACACGTAGAATACGCAATAATAATAGATGGTCCTTTATGTGCTTCAGCTTCTTTGAAAGCTTTTAATGCTTGATTAGGATTTGCTCCTAAAGATATAGTTGCAACATATACATGTGGATATGCAAGTGCAACAGCTGCTAAGTCTTTCTTACTTTGATTTTTACCAATTGATGTAAATGAAGCTATACTTCCTTCTGGACTAGCTTTAGAAGATTGACCTCCAGTATTAGAATATACTTGGGTATCAAGAACTAAGATGTTAACATCTTCATTGCTTGCTAGAACATGATCTATGCCACCATATCCTATATCATAAGCCCAGCCATCGCCACCAATAGTCCAAATACTTCTTTTAACTAAGTAATCTTTTAATTCTTTTATTTCTTTAGGTAAAGTATTATAATCTAATGATTCATATACTTCTTTAGTAATATCATAATTATCAACATTACTTATCCATTTAGTAAATAATTCTTTATTGGGATTATCCATATTATTATCCATAATATTTTTAATTCTTGTTTTAATTGTTTTGTTAGCAAGTAACATACCATAACCATATTCTGCATTATCTTCAAATAAAGATGATGCCCAAGGAATAGTGTATGGCATAGATGGTGTACTAGATCCATATATAGAAGAACATCCAGTAGCATTAGAAATTATTAAATAATTGCCAAATAACTGAGTAAGTAATTTTAAATATGGTGTTTCTCCACATCCTGCACACGCTCCTGAAAAAGCAAATTTAGGTGTTTTAAACTGACTATTTATAATAGTATTTGTTTCAACACTTTTTTCTTTAATATTTTCAAGTAAATAATCAAATATTTCTTGTTCATGATTCTTTAATGAATCTTCTAGTTCATTAAACATAAGAGCTTTTTCACCTTTTTTACCAGGACAATTTTGAATACATATACCACATCCAGTACAATCTTTTGCAGATATACTAATAATATATTTATATTCTTTTAAAGCTGGCATAATTGGATCAATGCATCTTTCTTTGATATAATCAGGCGCTTTATCAAATTCATCTTTGCTTAATAAGAATGGTCTTATAACAGCATGTGGACAAAATGTACTACACTGATTACACATAATACAGTTTTCATTTATCCATTTTGGAACACTGTCGCTTATACTTCTTTTATCACGTGAGCTTGTTCCGGCTTCAAAAACACCATTAGCATTATTTAAGAAGGCTGATGTTGGAAGACCATCCCCTCTTCTTTCATCTATCTCGGTATATAAATCTTTTTCTTTTATTTCAACTACATGTTCAACACTGCTATCTAATAATATTTCTTCTAAATGCGAACTTGCTTCATCTATAGCTTTGTAATTAGCATTAAGTACTTCTTCACCTTTTTTAAAGTATCTTTTTTTGGCAAACTTTTTCATTTCTTCTTTTGCCATATTATAATCTACTATGTTAGTTACATAAAGAATTATACTTTGCATAATAGTACTTATTTTGTTTTCTAGTCCTAATTTTTCAGCTACATCATGAGCATTAACTGTATAGAATTTAATATTTCTATCTTTAAGTATTTGATAATCTTCAGGAAGCATATCTTCAAAGATTTCATCCTTAGACTTTTTAGTATTTAAAATAAATGTGCCATTTTGTTTTATATTAGAAAGCATTCTATATTTAGATAAGTATTCATCTTTAGTACATACAACTAAGTAAGGATTTTCTACATAATATGATGACCTTATTATATTATCACTAAATCTTAAGTGTCCTACTGTAACACCACCCGATTTTTTTGAATCATATTCAAAATAACCTTGAACATATTTACTAGATGATTCTCCAACTAATTTCATAATTGATTTAGATGCACTAACCATACCATCTGAACCATAACCATATACTAAAAATTCTAAAGCATTATCTATTTTAAAACTTTTATCTATCTTTAAACTTAAATTAGTTACATCATCAGTAATACCAATAGTAAAGACATCTTTTATTTCACCTTTTAGCATATCATATACAGCTTTTATTTGACTTGGAGTGGTATCTTTACTAGATAAACCATATCTACCTCCAACAATCTTAATATTACTATTTTGAAGAGCATCTACTATATCTAAGTATAATGGTTCTCCAGTACTTCCTGGTTCTTTAGTACGATCTAAAACAGCTATTCTTTCTACTGTTTTAGGCATTACATTAAGCAAATATTTAACACTAAATGGTCTATATAAATGAACTTCTATTAAACCAACACTATAACCTTTCTTATTAAGAACATCGATTGTTTCTTTAGTAGTTTCACAAACAGAACCCATAGCAATAATTATTTCTTTAGCATTTATATCACCATAATAATTAAATGGTTTATAATCCATGCCAATTTCTCTATTTAATTTTTCCATATAATCATTTACAATATCAGGAACACTGTCATAAAATTTATTTCTTACCTCAGTTGCTTGAAAATATATATCCCCATTTTGCGCAGTTCCCATAATTGTTGGATGCATAGGATTAAGAGCTTTATTTCTAAAATTATTTAAAGCTTCTCTATCTAAATGTTTTTCAAAATCTTCTTTTTCAAGTACTTCTATTTTTGCTATTTCATGGCTTGTTCTAAAACCATCAAAGAAATGCATAAATGGTAAACTAGCTTTGATTGCTGACAAATGCGCTACACCAGAAAGTATAGCTGCATCTTGTACTGAAGAAGATGCAAGCATACAAAAACCTGTTTGACGGGTTGCATATATATCTTGATGATCACCAAATATGGATAATGCATGAGTTGATAATGATCTAGCAGCTACATGAAATACAGCTGGAAGCATTTCGCCAGCTATTTTATACATATTAGGAATCATTAAAAGTAATCCTTGACTAGCTGTAAAAGTAGTAGTCAAACATCCAGCTTGAAGTGAACCATGAACCATACCAGCTGCTCCTGCTTCACTTTGCATTTCTACAACTTTAACTGTATCGTTAAAGATATTTAATTTTCCTTTATTGCTCCAATCATCAGCAAGTTCTGCCATTGGACTTGATGGTGTTATTGGATAAATACCGG
>Ga0172378_10006390_pt1 | contig 11017 bp, 17 predicted proteins | sample GrowelOW332metaG_FD_119755 | JGI IMG/M metagenome (GOLD analysis project Ga0172378, IMG submission 119755) | Groundwater microbial communities from an aquifer near a municipal landfill in Southern Ontario, Canada - Pumphouse #3_1 metaG | ecosystem: Environmental > Aquatic > Deep subsurface >... | reverse complement strand
TAACGGCAATCTAAGTTTAAACTGGATTGGGGGCTAATATGGTTTTAAGTGGTGTAAAAAATACAGACTTTGCTAATGGCTTTTTTCGATTAGCACTAGAATGGTCTGCAACCCAGAATATAATTGGCAATACGTCAACCGTGACAGCTAAGTTATATCTGCAAGGGCTAAACAGCAACAGTACAATTAATGCCAGTGCCAGCAACACGGGTTATATTGCCATTGACGGCATTAAGAGTAGCTTTAATGCCACCATTGCTATTACAGGTACGCAAAAGAAACTACTGTTTACCGCAACTAAAAAAGTCACACACGGGGTGGACGGCACTAAGACGCTGGTATTAGACGCTGGCTTTAACGTCAATATCACGTTTAGCGGTGTTAAGTATGACTGGCAGTACGCTGGCGGATCATTCGAGTTAAACAAGATTAACCGTACGTCAAAAGTCACGCTTAGCGCCAATGAGTTTAACATTGGGACCGCGATTACAGTTAACACCAATCGGAGCAGCACAGCTTATACGCATACTATTCGCTATAAATACGGCAACGCGACGGCTAATATTGCGACAGGCGTTGCCACTTCAACGGTGTTCAACGTACCTAAAACGTTTGCCAGTCAGAACCCTAATGGCATTAGTGGAACCGGTACAATCTACTGCGACACTTATAATGGTTCAATTTTAATCGGTACAACGACAGCTAACTTTATTGCACGGACGCCAGACACCGCCGAATTTAGACCGACAGTCACAGGCGTGACACTTGCAGACTTAAACCCAGCTATCACAACCAAGTTTGGCGGATACGTTCAGAACCGCACGCAGCTACACGTTAAATTCAACGGTTCCGGCATATACGGGAGTACGGTACAATCGCAACGGGTTACAGTTGGCACCGAGTCACTAACTGGAAATGACGTTATAACTAACCCACTGCCACAATCGGGTGCGGTTAACGTTGTAACAACCGTCACAGACTCACGAGGACGCACTGCGAGCGTTACAACACCTATTACAGTGTTATCCTATTCAGAACCAGCAATCACAGCGTTAACGGCTAAACGGGTTAATGCTGACGGCACGGACAACACGCAAGGCACTAGCATTCAAGTTACATTCGTGGCTAACATTGCAAGTGTGGGGGCTAAAAACGATAAGACGTATACAGTTCGCTATAAAAATGTGAACGACGCTAACTATCAAGAAAAGGTGGTAACAGGCGACTACGACGCTAACGTAACGACCGAAATTGACGGTCTAACAGCCGACAACGCGTATAATATTGTTATAGTGGCAGCCGACTATTTCGGCGAGGTCACTAGACAAACAACCGTGTCAACAGCCTTTACATTGCTAGACCTACGTTCTGGCGGTAAAGGGTTGGGTATCGGTAAAGTTAGCGAGAAAGACGCGTTAGAAGTGGCACTAGACAGCGAGTTTACAGGCGCGGTTACGTTTGCTAAAGGCATTACCAACGAGACGCGTAAAGCGCCGACACTGCTAAACAGTTGGGTCAATTACGGTGGAAACTTTACACCGGCTAGCTATTGGAAAGACGCTAATGGCGTTGTTCATTTAACTGGTTTGATCCGTAACGGCACGGTCGCAAAAGATACAGTGTTGTTCACTTTACCGGCTGGTTACCGTCCTTTCAATCAAGAGATACTAACCGTCCAAAATGGGGATAACGCTTTCCGCAGAATTGACATATTGGCAAACGGTAACGTTATACTAGGCGCTACAACGTTTACAAACGGCTGGCTATCGCTTGCTAACTTAAGTTTTAAGGCAGAAAAATAACAGGGGGTACAAAATGGCAATAGACAAATTTAGGCAAGCTGACATAACGCTTGACAAAGCTAACGGTTACATTTCAGCCGATAATTTTGGCGTGGAGGGCGATTACAACGGTCGCGAGCTGTTGGTACAAATCACTAACAATGGCGTTGTTGAAGACCAACGCGGGCTTAAACTAAATCTTGGCTGGTTTAACGCCGGCGCCAAAAATAATGGGTTAAACAGTTTTTCAGAGGTTGACGCGTCGCAAGGGCTTTATAAAGTTAGGTTTGATAAAGAAATGATGAACGCCGGAAATGTTAGTGCTACCATTCAAATCATTGACGACGCCAGTGTTATTTACAGTAAGCCGTTCGCGATTAAAATCGGCGATAACCCAATAAAGGCGGATATTGTTATCGCTAGTGACAGCTTCACAGCTTTAAATGAAGCACTATTGGCTGTTAACAACATTAACGAGACGGCAAGCGCGCGATTAGAGCAGTTTTTTAACGAACTCAAAGAATACTGGCAAACGTACGTTGACGGAATTACGGATATTATCACTAGCATTGACCCGGGTGGAACATTGCTGAATGAGATTGTTTTGGCGCAAGCTGACGAAAACGGCAAGCAATATGCCAGTTTATCGGATCGGCTGAACGCTAAAAAGTTTGCGTTCGACAGCGCCGACGACATTGGCGGCGACACAGTTAGCCCGGCTTTAACGACGTTTATCAACACAATAAACCCAGACAATTTAAACATTGCAGTTATTACCGACAGCCATTACCAAAACGTTTATGGCGGCGCTAAGGATTATCCGTACGGCGATTTATCGCTAACGCATTTAGCTAACTTTATGGCGGTCGCTAACAACACCGATTTAGCCATTGCATTAGGCGATAACACAGATGGCAATAACGCCGAAAAAAACAGAACCTACGGAGATTTATCATTGTACGCCGATCGATTGCTATACACACCAGTTAAAGGTGACGTAGCAATCATTGCCGGCAATCATGACGACGGTTCGCCAGCTGTATATAACCTTAACAAGCCAACGACGGCAACTATTGATTTTTTACGCGAAAAAGACCTAAAGAAAATCTTTCACACGAACGAACCGCTTTTTGACGAAACACGCGACGGCGACAGTCTTTATTTCTTCAAAGATTACGCGAACAAAAAAGTCCGTGTAATAACGCTTTGGTCCGAGGACGTCCCAGAAGACGAGGTGGACGAAGCTGGCGTTATTAAATACCCACGTTGGTTGTGGCACGGTTATCGTCAACAACAATTAAACTGGCTAGCAAACACCGCTTTACAGAACGTCCCGGACGGTTATCACACGCTAATTATCACACACACACCGCTTGACGGTAACGGCTGGAATGATAACGACGCCAGTGCGACGTATGTTAATAATGACATTGTAGCCGGGCTAATTAACGCGTTTATCAACGGAAGCTACTTTACACAGGTTAGCGCGTCAAACACAGCCGGAACTGGTTGGGAATCGACCGTTACAGCTGACTTCACAGCACAGGGCGCGCGGACGTTCATTGGCTGGTTTAATGGACATAAACACAAACAGCAACACGTCGCCCTAAATGGTTTTGACATGCAAATGTTAGCTAATGATGTGTGTTTAAAAGCGGAAGACGTTGGTACGGATAAAGAGGGCACCATTACCGTTATCAGCATTGACCCCGCGGCTAAACAAGTTAAATTGTTAGGCTGGGGACGTGCTACTGACTACACGTTTAACTATGGAGGTGGCGAATAATGCCAAAAGAAACAACGGATCAACATTTAGCGCGTCATGATAGACAGATTAGCATTATCCGCAACGAAAAATTGCAGCCGGCGACCGAGAAACACGAGGGGCTGATGACTGCTAAAGATAAGCTCGATTTAACCCACGCCGGCGGGCTTCGTGAGTGGATCGGCGACACAATAGTGGACGTCCTAGCGTTGCCACAAGGCAATTACGTTAGCACGTTCCAATTTTTGACGAACACACCTTATCCGGCGCAAGAGGGTCAACCTAGCGCAGCACTTTGTGAAATCGACGTCAAACTTGAAACCGCGGGTGGCAATACGCGTAAACAGATTTATTTTTTGATTAGCGGAACGGGCGAACTGTTTTACAGAAACACGCACACCAATAACGGGGGTAACACACCTAAGCTTTGGCAAGTTGTCCGGAAAGAAACACCGCTATGGAGCGGCAATGTATCGGCGGTTGGGTCGGTCATTAACCTAGCAGATTCGTTGACTAACTACACTAAAATAATTATTGCATTTACTGCGCAAAGCAACGCGCAAGAGCGCACGTTATATTTGGCTAGTCAATTAACGCTGCGCGATACAAATTTACCAAACAGCGATAATGGCACATGGGTAGCACAGTATGAAACGGTGCTAGCTAGCGACGGCGATAGAAAGCTGACAATCACAGTCGCCACTGGGCTATTACAATTTGCTGGATCGATTGTGCCAGACGCTAATTTAATTAACGTTGTCGGTGTTAAGGGGGTTAGATGATGATTATTAAAACTGACGAAACAGGCGCCATCATTGCATACGCGGACGTCGGATCAATCGACGGGGGTGTTGCTTTCGCTGGCTATTTACCAGAAAAATTTAAAAGCGACTTCAAACCAAAAATGTATAGACTAGACGGTGACCTTATTATCTTGAATAACGACTATGTTGAACCGTTACCGCCGTCACCAGCAGACCAACAAGACGAGATTAACGCGTTCTTGCTAAAAGAAGTAGCGGCGCTGCATGCGCAGTTAGGGGGCGTCAATAATGGTTGATTTTTACGAGCTGGTTAAAAAGTATTATGTAATGGACATCTACACGCCTAGCGACCTAGACGACTTCGTGGCAGCTGGTAAGATTACAGAAGTAGAAAAGGGGCAAATCTTGGCTAGTAAGCTGGAGTAGGTAGCGGTATGAGATTATTTGGCATAACACTTAACGACTGGTTAGCAATTGGCACGCTAATAAGTGGCTTCTTAACCCTATTCAAGAAGCTAGTTATTGACAACCTAACCAAGTCGATCGACGGGCTAACGTCCCAATTAGAAAAGAGCGAGCAAGATCGCGTACAGTTACACCACGACTTAAACGCGATTGACGACCGGCTTATCAAACAAGAGCTGGGGCTAGCGTCGCACATTGACCACTACAAAGAGCATTTAAAATACTACCACCACGGAGGGCAACAAGATGAAGATTAACTGGCAAGTACGATTTAAGAACCCCGTATTCATTTGGCAGCTACTACTAGCTGTTATCTTACCGGTGCTAGCCTACTTTGGCTTAGAGGGCAAGGACATGACCAGCTGGGACGTCCTATTCAGCACGCTAGGCAAGGCGTTTAGCAACCCGTACGTTGTGTTCCTTATCCTAAGCAGCTTATGGAACGCGGTAAACGATCCAACAACACACGGGGCAACAGACAGCTTAACAGCATTGGACTATACCAAACCAAGAAAGGACGATAAATAATGGCAAGACGATTCAGCAACTTAATCACCAGTGAGAACAAGAACAACATGTACGGCGGTAGCCGAAATGGTGTAGGCATTGATCGCATTGTTATCCATCACAACGCAACGACCAACAAAGACGTTGCTATGAGTACGTGGTACGTTGGCAGTGGGGCATACACGTCCGCGCACTATGAAGTAACGCCTAACGAGATTATCGGGTGCGTTGAAGAGACCTACGCAGCTTATCACTGCGGTGGCACAGGGGGCAACGACGTGCCTAAGATGAGCAATCCTAACCAACGTTCAATTGGCATTGAAAACGTCAATTCAAGTGGGGCACCTAGTTGGTCGGTTGACCCACGGACCGTAGCTAATTGTGCTAAACTAGTGCGGGATATTTGTAACTATTATGGGATTCCATGCGACAGACAACACGTACTAGCACACAAAGAAGTAACGGCAACAGCTTGCCCCGGCGGCTTAGACGTTGACGAAGTGGTCCGCTTAGCCAATGGCGGTGGATCAAACAGCGCTACGCCAAAACCAAAGCCAACCCCAACCCCAACCAATATTCCATCAGGATTCACGCCCGAAAACGGCACGTTTGTAAACGGCGACACCAAAATTATGAACCGTGTCGGCGCGCCAAGCACTAGCGCACAACAAGGCGGGTACTTACCAGCCTACGGCACTTGGCCTTATGATTCGTGGGCAAAAGTTGGTAATTTTACTTGGGTACACCATATGTATGGCAATCAGCACGTTTTCTTGCCAGTGCGTGAATGGCCAAGTGGGAAGCCTTACGGTGAGTTTAAATAGGATCAAAAAAAGCCCGTCCAATTATGGATAGGCTTTTTTGTTTGCTATTTATCTGATTCGGCAAACTTGTCTGCAATTGTTTGTAACGCTTGTTCAACCGCTGTTTTTTGTTTATGTGGGGCTACGTCCGCCAATGTTGTTTCCATTTCGCCGTCTTTAAACGTAACGTAAGCAAGGATTCGGTCATTTTCGTACAAGCAAACTTCGTAGAAAGGCATATCCCATTCGCTGTTAGCGATAAACAGTTTAATAGCTTGTTCAAAGTCTGATACGTTGTAGCCGTCGTCGTTTACCATTTCGACACCGCCGTCACGACTTTCTTTCAATTCGTTAAACATGATTGTGTATACTTTATCCATTTTATTCGATCCCCTTTTGATATTCTGTTAGTTTAATTGCGCTTTGCAATTCAATCCGTTCTAGCTGCTGTTTGCCTAATCGCAAGTTAGATATAGTAGTCCGACTGATTCCGGTTGCCTTTTCGATCCGCCAACCGGTCACGTCCGACATAAGTAGTCGTTTAATAACCTTAGTGTCCGCTACGTTTCCCGTGCTTGCCACCGCCTTTCCCTTAACTTGTAAACCTAGTATAACGCTAAACCAAATATACGTCAACCATATTTTACCAATTAACTAGAATATTTAGTAATTTGCATTGAAATGGCATGGTAATTAGCCAATATGTTATAGATTAAATCGCCCGTTGTTCTGTTAGCTCTCTTTGACGCGTATCGATCTTATAACGCGATAAAGAACCGTCCAAGTATAAATCTATCAAATTATCCAATTGGACGTATATGGCGCTTATATTGTGTTCTATGGCGTCCATATATTCAGTGTCATGTGTGCCAACTTCGTCGATGATTAACGACGGGTCAAGGCGTAGCTTTTCTATTTCATTTAGCACGACGTCTTCGGCGATTAGCATATCAATGTTTTTTAGCGATACAGCTATCCAGCGACTTATTGTGCTAGGCGACTTATCCAACTTATGACCCTGTTCGGTAAGCGTCAATTTATCACGTTTCCTATAATAATCAATCATCAAGCCTAGTTTAATCTGCCTTGCCATATCCACCAACCTTTTTAGTATTAAATAACTAAATATCCTTAACTATATATGGTTGTTTGACGCTTGTAAATAAAAACTTTTACAAATTAGCAAAGTTTTGTTTGACAAATTGGCAAATTGTGATAATATTAAGTCATCAGCAAGGGAGGTGAAAACGAGTGGCAAAAGACAAGCTTTCTAAATTGATTGAAAATTCAGGCTACAAAGTAAGCTACGTTGCTAACGAAATGGGGCTAAGCGTATCAGGCTTTTGGAAGCTTCGACAAGATCCAGCCAAGAAAATGAACGCCGAACAAATGGTTAAGTTAGCCAAAATATTAGGCGAACCAGTCGACACAGTTTTCAACGCGATTAAAAATTTTTAGTACAGTTGCAGTATTTTAAACTTAATTAAAGGACGGTTAGACAAATGTTAATCTTAGATTCAGTGAGCGTTATTATCGGTTTAGTTTTAGGATTCGGGCTTAAATCATGGATCACAGAAGAGGGCGGGCTTAAAAACATGTTTGGCTTCGAGGAGGATAAATAATGGCAGACTTCAAAGTTACAGACCTCAAATCAGCCGACTGGGCTTTCAAGAAAATCAACGAGCTAGAAGCTAGTATCAAAGAAAAGAAAGCATACGCAGAAAGTGAAATCAAGCGTATTAATGATTGGCTTAAAGCAGAAACAGAAAGCGACTTGGCAAGCGTTGACTACTTCAAGTTCTTGTTGACCCAATACTACGGTGAGCTTAAAGCGGAGAACCCAAAAGCCAAGCTATCAACGCCGCACGGAAAAGTTACTTCGCGTAAACAACAACCGGCGATTACATGGGACGAACAAGCAACAATCGACTATCTGAAAGAGAATGAACCGGAACTTGTCAAGACAACCGAGAAATTTAACAAGACGGACGTCAAGAAGCTATTTAGCGTCAAACAGGTTGGCGATTCTCTTAAACTAGTGGACGAGAACGGCGAAATGCCAGACATTGCAAACGTAGCACTGCAACCAGATTCAATCACAGTCAAGGGGGACAAATAACATGGACTTAGAACACGCAAACGGCGAGTTATTCGACGCGCTGGCGAAGTTTAGAACGCAAGTGGTACAACCGGTTAAATCAGCCGATAACCCGTTTTTCAAATCAAAGTACGTTGATTTAGACGGCGTTGTTAAATCGGTTGACACAGGCTGCAATGGTACAGGATTAGGCTGGTTCCAAGAAGTGCAGGCTGGTGAAAACGTTGTAGAAGTTAAAACGGTTATCACGCACAGCAACGGCGGTTACTTAGTATTAGGACCCGTTAGCATGCCAGTCGGTGGCAAGAAAGACGCCCAAGCGGTCGGTAGTGCTACAACCTACGCTAAACGTTATGCCTTAGCGGCTGCTTTTGGTATTAGTAGCGACGTAGACGATGACGCCAATTCTAACCAACCAGCAAACGCGCCAAAGAAACGATCACAACCAAACAAATCAACAGCTAGCAGCCAAGCGGCTAAAGCGAAAAACGATATAACCATACAACTACGAACAAACCTCCAAAAGGCATTAGTAGAATATTGCAAGCTTAATAATACGACGAATAACGAAGCCTACAAGGCGGCAGAAATCGAAATGCTAACACAGAACGGCGCTACTAACCTAGAGACGGCAACCAACGAACAACTTTCAGACACTATCGCGACCGTTAAAGCAATCAATGCGGCAATTAAAGACGCACAACCCAAAGGAACAGTCGATAACGACGGTAACCCAATCTAATGCCACAAGGTACTTTAAAAGACATAAAAGGACGGCTAGTGACGTTTGAAGTTGATTCTGATATAAACATACCAGAGCTGCGTAGAAAGGCACCTAACGGGCAAATATTGGCAAATATAGATTTTGTCGATAAAGATATGATTACAGTAGACCAGCGACGCAAAACGTTCGCACTGATCGGCGATATAGCGGAGTACACCGGTTATTCAGTTGATGAAATGTACGAGAAAATGAAATTCTACTACATGGCATACAGCGGTTGCGACGTATTCAGCCTAGCGACTAACGCAGTAACTAAGAAGTTTGCTAGCCAGTTTATTGAATTTATTATCGAGTGGTGTTTTCAAATGGAGATACCTTTCAAGTATCGCGAGTATCACTTGGCAGCTGACATAAGCCGGACACTTTTTATCTACTTGAAATACGGCTACTGCTTTTGCTGTGGCAAACCTAACAGTGACATTGCCCACGTTGAGACGGTAGGTATGGGCAACAACCGGCATTCAATCGACCACCGGAAACACCACTTTATGCGGTTGTGTCGCCAACACCACGCGCAACAACACGCTATGGGCATTAACAGCTTTATACGATTGCACTACCTAGCACCGATTGCGATAGACGACGAAACGGCTATTAGTATGGGGCTAATGACACAAAAACAACTAGACGAACTAAACAATAAAGGAGAGTAATACCATGCCAGAAACACAAGTTAAATTAGCTACTTCAAAAAAGGTCATTAAATTTATGGGTGGAGAATACAACACACTTATTATCGACGGAAAAGTATTCTTTATCGCTACCGAGATTAACAATCTATTAGGTGTTGGTAACATACACCAATTCGTTTCAAACCACTCTTATGGCGCAGAACGTTGCAAGGTTCATATTGGAGATCTGGCCAATCGGCAAAGATTAGCAATCAGCACAAGCGCAATGCGACGGTTTGCTAAAAAGCTTGAACGACCTAACCTAATTGAGTTGGCACTAAAAGGCGAATGCGAATTTAACATGCCTTATCCACGTTCTGTTTCGGTCACAACCAAAACACACACTGACGTTGCCAAAAACAAGAAAATCGCTAAGCAAGGCGACCAATTAGAAGCAATGGTTGCGGCTGGCATGAAATTTATTAAAACGTCTAAGCTTCAAAAAGAAATTGCGGATCTAAAAGTTAAATTGTCTAAGCAAGAACGCATTAACGAAAGCTTATCTAAGTTGGTCCCTAAGCCAACCGGATATGGTGCGCTGCTAGAACGGGCACATAAATGGAATACGACCGCTAAAACAACTACGCAAGTAGCCGCTGACTATGGTTATAGTTTGGGAGATTTTCAAGCTAAGCTAATAGAGCTTGATATTGTACACGGGACACCGGTAAGCGATCGGGTAACTGCGTTGTCTGACGATAGTAATCTATTTAGCGTCGGCTATCTAAAGAAGTATCCTAAAATTGCTGTTGAACCACTTTGGACAATCCTTGGACAGCAAATGCTATATACCACTTTGGGCAATAACGGCATTGCCCCTTTGATTGACAAACTAAACGATATTGAGACGGTCTATAACATTGAAATTTAAGATTAAAGTTTGATTAGAAAATTTTGTATAGGTATAAAGATTTACCATAACGTGGTAAAATAGTAATATAGATAAGGAGGTATGAAATGAAAAAAGAATTTTCTTTACCAGAATTTATTTTAACCGATAATGAATTGTCGCCAAGTACAAGACTGATCTTTGCATATGTTTATAACAAAATCGGATTTAAGGGATATACGACTGTAACCAATCGTGAATTGTCAAAAATATTTGAGGTGTCGATAGCGACCATTTCGCAAAAAATTTCAGAGCTAAGACGCAACGGGTATATCGAGACAGATATAATTTACGCGGGAGATTCAAAACAAATACTTGAACGGCGTATTTATTCGACAGTATGGGAGGCACAACATGGTAGAACGTGAGATTAATAATAACCGCGATTTTAAAGGAGTTTGGATACCGGCTAAAATTTGGCTTGACGCAAACTTGAGCATTCAAGAAACGGTATTCTTAACAGAGATAGACAGCTTAGACAACGGCAAAG
>Ga0172378_10006389_pt1 | contig 11017 bp, 10 predicted proteins | sample GrowelOW332metaG_FD_119755 | JGI IMG/M metagenome (GOLD analysis project Ga0172378, IMG submission 119755) | Groundwater microbial communities from an aquifer near a municipal landfill in Southern Ontario, Canada - Pumphouse #3_1 metaG | ecosystem: Environmental > Aquatic > Deep subsurface >... | reverse complement strand
CTCAGTGTGATAGCTCGTGGTATCTCTATTGGCGATGAATTGGAATATACAGACGAGGTTACCTTGGGACGTAGCATTATTAATCGAACATCATTTACCGGAACAATCTAATTATGGAACAACAAATAAAACACATCACAAAGAATCTTCAGTTACAATACCTGCTTTTCTGGCTACTTCCTGTTTTCCTAGTCCTCGGATACGAATGCGATTGGCTTGAAGTGGGTATCTATGCAACCGATTTTCGTATGCAGTACTATATTGAATCGGCAGGCATCTTTCTGTCTATTGCCAGTGTGCCATTGGCTCTCAAACTCTTCCGTTTTGTGCTGAAAAAAAAGGTTGATGAGATTTCCTCTCCAGTAGCGTTGAAACAATACTTGTATTGGAGCGCTTTGCGCTTGTGTATCCTCGAAGTTGCTGTACTATTTAATATTGTGGTTTACTATCTCACCCTCAATAACCTTGGTGCCCTTTCTGCACTGATTGTCTTAACGGCTTCTGCATTTTGCTTACCTAGTGAAAAGCGCTTACGTGAGGAAATGAATATGTATTAGTCATCTTAGCAAATTTTGATAGCAGATGAAAAAAGAATATTTACTTAATGAACATATTTATCTTCGTGCTGTAGAGCCTGAAGATCTTGATCTTATGTATGAAATGGAGAATCATCCTTCATTTTGGGAAATCAGTAGCTTTACCGTACCTTATTCTCGTTATGTACTGAAAGAGTATATTGCGAATTCTCAATCCGATATGTTTGCCGATAAACAATTGAGGCTAATGATTGTGCAAAAAGAAGATCATAAGGTGGTCGGTGCCATTGATGTAACAGACTATGTGCCTTTGCATGGACGAGGTGCGGTGGGTATTGCTATTTTGGAAGAATATCGTAAGAAAGGATATGCCATCGACGCTTTAAAGCTGCTTTGTGAGTATGTTTTTGGTTTTCTGCACACAAAACAGTTGTATGCACACATTCCCGTTGACAACGAGGCTAGTTTACATCTATTCACTTCTTGCGGATTTGTTCAGTGTGGATTACTCAAACAATGGCTACGTATTGATAATACGTATAAAGATGTCATTCTGATGCAATGCATCAACAATGAGGACTAATGATATGGCCAGAACTCTTTAATTTAGTGAAGGAATCTGAGGAAAGCGAGACCAAGTTTCATATTTGCTGCCCAGTTTACCTAATGATTTCTTCCACAGGTTATTTGCATTTTCGTTCATGAGGCTATGCTTGTCTCCCTTGCCGATAAGCCATGTGTTTTCTTGTATTTCTTGATATAATTGATTGAACTCCCAGCCCGAATAACCTAAGAAGAAACGTATCACTCCTTTTATAGGGTTTCCCTGCAACATATATTCTTTTAGTACATCGAAATCTCCATTCAGGAACAAGCCCTTACTCACAGGCAAAGCGTCCGGAATATCTTGTAACGTGTGCAGGTAAAAGAGAGTGTCAGTAGCCAACGGGCCACCTTTATATACAGGTATATTTTGCAAGTCTTGGAAATCTTTGATCACATCATTTAATAGTAGTGGAATCTCTTTGTTCATAACAATGCCCATACTTCCTTCATTGGTATGATCGATGAGTAACACCACAGAACGTCCGAATGTAGCATCAAGAAGAAAAGGTTCCGAAATAAGGATCTTTCCACGTGAAGGTGCTATATTATTTGACTCAATTTTGAATATGTTTGTATCAATCTTCATGCCCCTAATATATGCTCTTTTTCTCAGGGACAAAACTTTTTGCTGTTCTTTTTGGTATTTTGGCCGTTTTTTTAAGAAATGGGGTGAGCTCTTGCGAACAAGGTCATTCTTTCGTCTAGTTGCTGATATTGATGGTCTTTAATAAAAGAGGTGCATGCTCGCAATCCTTCTTGCTGGCTACCTGTTGTAATTAGAGAGATTGCACTCACGCCGTAGTACATTAGTTCCCTTGTAAGTTCTCCACCTGTCATTCCGAGATAGCCTATGGTGAAATAAAATCCATCAGCTACCGGATCACCCAAATCATTATCGTAGACTAAGTGAAAGCCGTGACGCAGAAATATGTCTTTTAATTTTCGCGCCCGCTCACCATATATTTTTATTTCATCCAGAAAATGATATTCTCCATCATTAGCTGCTTTAAGCATGGCCGCCAAGGCATATTGAGCGGAGTGGCTTGTACCAGATGATAGAGCATAAAGTACCCGATGAATGAAAACGGTACCAAAGGTCCCTCCACCATAGCGTTTTGTTAGTCCCGGATAGGTACGGTGATAGAGTTTATCTGAAATGCAGCTCACCCCGATGCGTTGTCCGGCATAGCTGAAAGCCTTTGAACCGGAAATCAGTAACACATAATTATCCGTATACTTAGCTACGGACGGTTGATAGGGTGGCTGGAAAGGAGTGCCCAGATTTTGGCGAAAATCCATAGCAAAGTAGGCGAGGTCTTCGAGTACAATCACATCATATCGTGTAGCTAATTGGCCAATAATGCGTAGTTCTTTTTCTTTCAAACAAATCCAACTGGGGTTATTCGGGTTAGAGTAAACAATGGCTGAGATGTTTCCCTTACGTAGATAGCTTTCAAGTTTCTCTTTCAATTTGTCACCTCGAAAGTCATACACGTCGAATGTCTCATATTTCTGGCCCATCACCATTAATTGCTGCTTCTGCACAGGAAATCCCGGATCTATAAAGAGTATAGTATCTTTTTCTTCGTTGCACTGGCTGCAAGTAAGGAATGATGCAAAAGTTCCTTGCATAGAGCCTGTTACCGGCACACAACCCTCCGGCTGAATATCCACATCAATAAAAGCCTTCACAAATCGGGCAGCTTCAGATTTTAATTCTGGCAGACCGTTTATATCCGGATAAATGCTCGCTACTCCTCGTTGCAAAGCCTCTATTTCAGCTCTTACGCCGATAGCAGACGCAGGAAGTCCCGGAACTCCCATTTCCATTTTAATAAATTCTATACCTGATACTGCTTCAGCTTCAGCTGCTATGGCTTTAACTTCACGGATGGTTGCTTTGGAGAAGTCTGCTATTTCAAATTTTCGAATAGCTTCATCAATGATCTCTTGCTTGATAGGAGTGTTTTTCATAATCTTTTAGTCACATGTTAATTACGATATTGTGCTAACAAATGTACTTCATATTCTTTTTAAATCTCGCAGCGAAGAGATAAATTCTAAAAATCGTATTTTTTTTCGGCCTAACTATTGCAAATATGAGAGAATTGTCTACCTTTGCATCCGCAATCAGAAATGATAGCACTTGTCTTGGTTTGGTAGTTCAGTTGGTTAGAATACATGCCTGTCACGCATGGGGTCGCGGGTTCGAGTCCCGTCCGGACCGCCAAGGATGAAAAAGTCGTTGATACTTAGGTATTAGCGACTTTTTTATTTGTATCTATAGCTAATTTAATCGTAATTTTGGGGCACCTTAATTTAAATAGAAAACAATGACTGATTTAGATAGAATGGAAGCCGGAGAACTTTATTGGGGCTTCAATCCCGATTTTGAACAACCTTTGAAAAGAGGGCAGGAGCTTTGTTTTCGCTATAATCAACTGTCTCCATCGGACATGGCAGGTAAGCGTCGTATAATGGAAACTTTCTTTCGGAAAGTAGGTGATAATATAACTCTTCATGCACCTATACATATTGATCTTGGTAATATAGAGATCGGTGACAGTACGATAATCAATTTTAATTTTGTGGCACTCGATGAAGCTCTTATTTCCATTGGAAGCCATTGCTTTATTGGTCCTAATTGTTCCATCTATACTGTGACGCATTCTCTTTGTTACGAAGATAGGAATATGGGACTTATGGCTGCTAAACCTGTTGTTATCAGCGATAATTGTTGGTTGTGCGGTAACGTGAGTGTACTGCCTGGCGTCACTATTGGCCAAGGTTCGGTTATTGGTGCCGGAAGTCTGGTGACAAATGATATCCCTGCCGGGGTGTTGGCATACGGGAATCCTTGTCGTGTTATTCGCTCTATAACAGATGCTGATCGTCAATATCTGGAAGGTGTTAATAAGTAAATTAAAACAGCTATAGTCTCTATTTTTGTTGTTTTTTTTAAGTAGCTGATTCATAGGATCACCAGCAAAACCTGGTGTTCGTTTTTATTATAATACTAAAACGCTCTAGTCGAGCCTATCAGTAACAAATTTGTTTTTGAGCAGTGAATAAAATCGTGTTGTGCTTTGGTGTTTTAGTAGAATCTTCTACATTTGTAAAGTGTACTAAGTACATTAAAATAAATCTGAAAATAATCATGAAAATAACTCCTTCGGAATATAAGATTCTTATTGTTGATGACGTTACATCGAATGTTTTGCTGCTAAAGGTACTTCTTACAAATGAAAAATTCAATGTAATAACTGCTAATGGAGGTTTGCAAGCTATTGATTTGGTAGATAAAGAACATCCGGACCTGATATTACTCGATGTGATGATGCCTGAAATGAATGGATTTGAGGTGGCTTATCATCTGAAACAGAATGCTGAAACGGCTGAGATCCCTATTATCTTCTTGACTGCGCTTAATAGCACTCCTGATGTAGTAAAAGGATTTCAGGTGGGAGGAAATGACTTTATTTCGAAGCCTTTTAATAAGGAGGAGCTTATTATCCGTATTACTCACCAAATCTCTCTGGTTGCTGCCAATCGCATTATTCTGGCTCAGACAGAGGAATTGCAGAAGACAATTATGGGTCGTGATAAACTATATTCGGTTATCGCGCATGATCTTCGCTCTCCGGTAGGTTCTATTAAGATGGTCTTGAATATGCTGATTTTGAACTTGCCTAGCTCTAAAATAGGCGATGAAATGTATGAACTACTCACTATAGCGAATCAAACGACTGAAGATGTGTTCTCCCTGTTGGATAACCTGCTGAAGTGGACGAAGAGCCAGATTGGTAGAATGAAAGTGGTTTATCAGGATATTGATTTGATTCAACTAGCTGAGGGAGTTGTTGAAGTATTTGCAATGGTTGCCGCTGCAAAGAAGATAACCATTAGAACTGAAGTACCTGAAAAAATAGTTGTATACGGAGATACTGATATGATGAAAACCGTTGTTCGAAATTTCTTGAGCAATGCTATTAAATTTAGTAATATGGGTGCGGAGATATTACTTAGTGTAGAAATAAAGGGTGATATGGCAGTGGTTAATGTAAAAGATTATGGTTGTGGTATTGATGAAGAGAGTCAGAAAAAGCTGCTGCATACTGATACTCACTTCAGTACCTTTGGCACGAACAATGAAGAAGGATCCGGTCTTGGTTTGCTTCTATGTAAAGACTTTGTTCAGAAAAATGGGGGAGAGCTTTATTTTGTATCCACAAAAGGGCAAGGCTCTACATTCAGTTTTTCTGTTCCTCTGAAAAAATAAGATTCATCATGATCATCGGCGACACATAGCCTTAAAGTCACAATATTCGCACGTTTTTGTAAACTCTGTTTGTGTAAAGGCTTCTTCAGGATTGTAGATTTCTTCAAGCAGATGTTGCAGCCGTTCACGAAAATTATCTTCAAAGAAAGTGAAGTTGTTTACCGGAATCTTTGGTTTGCGTGGCTCACCCATCTCGATAACGGGCGAATAGGTTTCTGCAGCAGCACGGTGTATATAGAGTAGAGCAGGAGCTACTTTTAATGGTTGCTGCTTACACATGATTGCTGCGTACAGGAAGGTTTGGAAGATATAGTTCGGCCGGCCCTCTGCTGGAGTGAAGAGTTGCTCTACATTGATTGGCGTTTTGGGGCTGCCTCCTGTTTTATAATCCACTATGCGGAGCGTATCATCTTTACTATCTATCCGGTCTATTGTACCACCTATCTTAAGAGCGATGATACCTTCAGAGGTACTTATTTCTATCTTTTCATCCACTTTCTTTTCCATGGCAATCATCTCGAAAGGAGCATATTGCAAGTCATTGCGTAGTAACTGACGTAAGTAGGAAGCGATTACTTTGGAATTTATTAGTTGGATTCCATTGTACTCGGGCTTTTCATCAGTAGCTAGATGAAAGAATTCTTCATTGAAAGCCCTGTCTACAAAGCTCTGTAATTTTACGTCGTTACGTAGTATTTTCTCCAAGTCTTCTTTGCGAATGAGTTGCCCAACTTGGGTTAGTTCCGTATATGCCAATTCTGCCGAACGGTGAAAGATGGTACCAAACTTAGCTGAATCAATTTCGGCACTTACCTCATCTGGTGTTTTCAAACGAGCCACGTAGCGGTAGTAGAATTTTAGTCGACAATCCATATAGGTGTTGAGTGCGGATGGAGAGAAGGAAGCTTTCGGGTTGCGCTGAATATTGTAATTATGATGAAGCACTTGCATAACGTCTGGCGTTTTTTTAATGCATATATCCACTCCGCTTTGGGGAGATTGTCCTGCTTCTAGAAATTCCCTACTTACTTCGTGTGGCCACTCAATGAGGAACTGAAGCATGAATCGAGACCATTCTCCACGGTTTAGCCCATCCGATGAAGTGTTGTACATCAATGTGATATTTTCAGCTCGCTGGATAAGTCGGTAGAAATAGTAAGCATACACTGCATTCTTATGCTCGATGGTAGTCATGCCGAAAGCTTTGCGCAAGTTATAAGGAACGAATGATGACTCTCCACCTGCTTTAGGTAGTTGCCCTTCGTTGAGTGACATCAATATAAGGTTTTTGAAATCAAGATTGCGAGTTTCCAGTACTCCCATTACTTGCATACCGATAGCTGGTTCGCCATGGAAGGGAATGTTGGAAGCAGAAAGCAGTTTACCTAATAATCTTTTGAATGTATCCGTTTGTATCTGTAGGTCTCCGCTTTCAATGAGGTTGAGTAAGCGATTGACCATGGTAAAACTTTTAAAGAGCGATTCACGATAGAGTTGATTGAATATGTCGTCTTCTTGTTTCTCTTTTGCATATAGTGTGGCAACCTCTTTCAGTAGCTCTGTGAGGTATTGGCAGATAGTAAGTAGTCCGTTGCATGGAGTGAAAAGGAGTCCCAGAAAATCATCTTGTTTCAGTTCGGAAGGCAGAGGATAGAAACGATTTTTATTGGTTAGTTCCTTCTCCAATGGTTCGGCATTCTTTGATAATTGTCGGGTATAAGGATGTTTTAGTACAGACAAGACTGCCTGGTAAGCATATCGTCCTGTGTCAGCGCGATAACCGGATGTTTGTAATTCGAGCAACGCAGTGATAAAACTGTAGACAGGTGTCTGTGCCAATGGAAATCCCATAGTGATATTTACATTCTTCACTTCCGATGGAATAGAATGTAGCACAGGTAGCAACAATGATTCGTTGCAAAGCACTACTGCGTTCTCTTTTTCGTTTTCAGTAAGCGTGGAACGAACCCATTCCGGCAAGTAGCGTGCTTGTCCGTTCTCGGTAGGTGAAGAGATAAAACGTACAGTCTTTGGTTTGTTTAAGGCATCAAATAATCCTTCCGGTAGTTCCGAAGGGAAACGTTTCAGGTTGCGGTTGATAAATTCTCCGGCTTCGTGTTTTTGTTCGGGCATACGGGTGTAGAACACATCATAATCCCAGTAGAACATAGCCTTTCCTACCTCCTGCAACAAATCAAAAAACTTCGTTTCTACTTTATTAAGTACATTGAAACCTACGAATACATATTTGTCATACTTCAACGCATTTACGTCCAGTTGCTCAATAACTTTCCGATAGAGCATACCTTCGTAGGCTATGCCCTGCGTTTCGAGGTTTTTCCGATAACGAGAATAAATATCATTGAGCTTGTCCCAGAGAGAAATAAACTTCTCTTTCAGTTGCGTGCGGCGTTCGATGGAAAAGTTGAGAAAGAACTGTTGGATGGCTTCTTCTTGTTCTTCGTCGAGGAAGTCGTATCCAGACATAATATTTTTCAAATCCTGCAAATTGCTGAAGAGTTTGTGGGCATCGACTAGATTCTTATCCACATCGTCGAAATCACTGATAAGGAGTTCACCCCAGAAATAAAATTCATCCAAAGATTCTTCGCTCTTTGTCTCTTCACGAAATACTTTGTAGAGTTCGCATACCAAGCGGATAGGATCACCCGATTTCAGCTCAGAGAGCTGTTGAAAGAGTTCGCTAATGCTAACGTAAGCCGGAGACCAGATTGGATCAGTGGACTCATCGGCTAGGTAGTCGCTGAAGAACAAACCGGCACGTTTATTGGGGAATACGATAGCTACACGAGATAAATCGTTTCCTATTTTAGCATATATATCTTTGGCTACTAATTGCAGAAATGGTTGCATACTTTTTATACTTTATTGTAAACTGAAATTAATCGGGAGTTTGTATCTGACGGCTACTTTCTCCCCTTTATTAATACCGGGTTTCCACTTAGGCATGAGATTGACAACCCGTAATGCCTCCCTATCCAAATAAGGATCAACGGAACGTACTATTTGGGGGTTAATAATACTCCCATCTTTATCGACCACAAACCCAACGATGGCACGTCCTTGAGTACCATTCCCTTCCAAGTAGGCATTGGGATGGATAATATTCTGAGATATAAAATCCATTAGTGCCGATGCTCCTCCCGGGAACTCAGGCATGGTGTCTGCTATGTCCAGTGTATCATTTTCTAATATAGTGTTTTCTTTTGCCTCTATCTTCTTTGTTGCTTCTAGCTTAAAAGTAATTGGAACTGTATATTTGCATGCATATTTTTTATTGTCTAAAATAGCAGGTTTCCATTTGGGCATAAGACTGATAACCCGTAGCGCTTCTTTATCGCAATCGGGGTTTAAAGCGTGTACAATTACAGGTTTGATGATATTTCCCTCCTTATCAACGATGAAAGTCACAATAACACGATTTCTCGTTTTGATACTGTTCATATTGACATTGGAGTAGTCTATATTCTGAGATATGAAATTAAATAGTGCCACCATTCCTCCAGGAAACTCAGGCATGGTGTCTGCTACGCTAAGTGTATCATTTTCTGATGGCTTTTTTATTTCAGAGAAGTCAGTCGAAATCATTCCAAGTGTAACCTTTATCTTGGTATCTATGTCTTTCTTTGAATTTGTTATTGTATCATAGACTATTTTTTGATTTGTTTGTGTACTTGCCAAGTTGGCGCTGTGAGCTATTATTGGTGTCATTGCAATCAAGCCTGCTGATATGCCCAACACGCTAATAGTTCTGCCCGCTATTCGTTTGTGTTCCAATTGTTGTTCCAAATAACGAACTTCAGCTTCACATTTTGGACAAGTACCTAAGCAATCACCTTGATATTGGCATTCGGAGGTGATAAATTCAATTTCATTTGCTTCCGCGATTTGCTTGCGGATCTCTTTGAGTATCTTGCAAGTTTGTTTTCCTCTTTTCATGGTTCTTCGTATTTAGTAGGTTACGTACGTAAATAAGTCGAAACGAGATAGTCCCATCCCTTTTAGTTGCTGTATACTTCTTTCTAGGTCTTCTTCATTATTATAAAGAGGAATAAGTGGGATACGGACTGAAATTACATCTTTTTTTCCACATTTTATTAAGTAATGCAGATTGTTGATCACTTGCTTATTGCTTGTTCCAGTGTAGTACTTGTAGATGGAATCGTTCATGTCTTTGATATCTACAATATAATGGTCAACTATGGGAAGCAACTTTTCAATGTTTTTTGTTGGTACGTTGAGTGAGGTCTCTAGAGTGAGTAACCATTTTGGACCACAAAGTTCTCGAAAATCAAGAATAAAGTCGCTTCGCAAGTAAGGTTCTCCTCCGCCAAAGGTTATTCCGCCATTAGTTGCCAGAAAGTATAATTCATCCTTTCTTACTTCTTCATAAAGGGTTTCGGTGTCGTAATGTTTCCATATTCCCTCTTTACGTAAAGATTGTGAATTTAGACAATAGTTACAACGAAGTGTACAGCCATGGAAAGCTACCAGAGTGGTAATACCTTCACCATCTGTAGCAAGTCGGTGCCTGCTGATGCCAATCAATGGAGCTGTTTTCATTGGCTTACTGATTATTGGTTACTTTGTAGTCTACTTTTTCTATCACATCTTCTTCCACATACCATAGGTATCCCGAAATGTGAGTGTATTTCATTTTTGCGAGCAATGACATGTATCCTTGCACTTGCTCGTTATATTTCTTTTTTTGTTTACCGAATTTAAAGTCGACTACCACGACTTCTTCGTCCTTCATCATCACACGGTCCGGACGTCGGGTTTGCAATATCCCTTTCTCCTTATATATAATGGCACATTCGTTGAATAGTCTCCAATCACCGGAATACCAATTGCGTATTTGTGGTTGATTAAATGCTTTCTGAGTAAGGAGACGTATTTCTTCTTCCGTTTCATGACTTCCGATAACGCCTTCGAATACCAGACGTTCTATAGCTACCTCAATGTCCGCCTCGGTTTCGATGGCAGAGAACAATGTATGCAATAATTTTCCGTGATCAATAAATCGACTTTCAGATTCCTCTTCGTCAAGACCTTTTATGAAGTCGGCCGAGCGGTTAGATTGCCTAAACTCAATATCGTGTCGCATTGACTCCATTATTACAGGTCGCTTCTCTGGTCTTTGAAGTAACTTATTGGTTTCCTTATTCGTCTTTTCTTCTTCCGAGGGGCAGAGCTCTCCATATTCGTACGATGTTTCCTCATCCCATTCTATGTCACTTTGGGCAGCGACTTGCGGAAGGGTATTGAGCAGCAGGTCGGATATGGTTCCTCGTTGTCCCTTCTTAGACCATACAATTAGATTCTTTCCGGCACGTGTAAAGGCTACATAAAGCAGATTTAAGTTATCTACCCATAATTGTAATCTTTCTTGTAAGTAATCCTCTTTATATACAGACTCTGCCATTTGAGACGAATAATTGATCGGCACAATATCAAGTCCGTCGAAAGGAGCGGTGGTAGGAACACACCACACCAACTGGTTGTTTGTTTCGTTCTCCAACTTCCAATCACAAAAGGGTAGTAGCACCGTGTGAAATTCCAATCCTTTAGATTT
>Ga0172378_10006386_pt1 | contig 11021 bp, 9 predicted proteins | sample GrowelOW332metaG_FD_119755 | JGI IMG/M metagenome (GOLD analysis project Ga0172378, IMG submission 119755) | Groundwater microbial communities from an aquifer near a municipal landfill in Southern Ontario, Canada - Pumphouse #3_1 metaG | ecosystem: Environmental > Aquatic > Deep subsurface >... | reverse complement strand
TTGAGTTCCTTGATATACTCCTTCAGGCTCTGGATTCCGCCCTGAGACTTGCAGGAATTGCCGATCATGCTTTCAAGCACAATCGAAAGCACGAGAAGGGCTGCTGCCACCAGAAACATCCAGCTAATTGGCACCTTGGTATACAAGAAGGCTGACAGAGGAGCCATTGAGAGCGTGATCACTGGGTATATTGTCGAGCTCACAGCATAGCCCTTCTGCTCGAAACCAACCGGAATCAGATTAGGGAACCAAGCTCCGAATGATACCTGATAAAGAGCAGAAGCAGTGCTGAAAACAAAGGTGAAGATCACATAAATCCAGTAGCTGAAGCTGATTTTCAGCATCAGAAGCCCCATTGCTACCATCATTGCAGCCGACGCTATATCAAGTGCGATGACCCAGTGCTTCTTGCTTCCCCTGTCTATTGCAGGTGAAACAAGTACGCCGAACAGCAGGTCCGGCAGGAAGCTGCAGATCATGATTATGCTTGAAAGCAGGGTTGATTGCGTCTCATCGAATACAAGCAGGCTCACTGGAAGCACAAGAGCTTCACCTGCAATAGCTGACAGGACAGTGGTAACAGTGATCAGAGAAAAATCTTTTGTCCATAATGTTTTTTTCATTTTCATTTCCTAGAAAAGAATGTATCATTTATTTAAAGCATTGTCATTTTAAATATTTTGGGAAATCAATGGCATTCTATCAAGGTTTAACCAAATAAAAATGGTGAATTGGAGGAAATTATGGAAAACAGCATGACTGGAATGCTCCTAAGAAGCCAGAGGCTCAGGAAGGGGCTTGAAATAAAAGAGGTCTGCAGCGGAATCTGCTCCTCCGGCTATTTGTGCAAGATAGAACTCGGCAAGACAGATGCTGCCCCTGATCTGATTGCCAGGCTTGCTAACGTGCTTGATGCCACGCTTGAAGAAGATCCAGCAATTGAAGCAATCCTTCAATCGTATTTCCACGCTTTGATGTTCGATCTTGACCATAAAGGCGAGTTTTCCAAGCTTGAAGTCCATAAGAAGGACATCATGCGAAGTCTTTACTTCGTTGATTACCTGCTCGCTCAAGGGTTCGAGAACCGTAGCCAGAGCCCTGTCCTGACTCAGGTCTATCAGCAGATGACCTATCGGCAGAAAGGCTTCTTCCATTTTCTTTCAGGAGCCATCGCCACGGACAGTTCGGTCATGCTCCAGCAGATGGAGAAAGCACATGCAATCCTTCAGAATTCTTTTTCAATCGAAGGCCTGCTCACCGCTTACTTCTTCAGCAGCCTGTTCGTGACGATCATCGCCCTTGAGAAAGAAGCAGAGCAGCTATGCCTTCGGGATGGAAACATTCCGGCTCTTGTGAGCATCACCACTCTTATAGGGTCCTGCTATTCATCGACAAGCACGGAGATGATGATGAAGTACTACCAGAGAGCATTATGCATGGCAGAATCTTCGAAGGCCGATATGTCCATCGGCTCAGTGAATTACAACATAGGATCAACTCTGCTTCAGGACTGGTGCCTGGATGAAGCACTGCCGTACCTGGAAAACAGCGGCGAGCAGTCTTTCCTTACAGTCCATAAGATGGCTCTTCTTCTTATAAGGCAGAAAAAGACAGAGGAAGCCAAGGCTGAAATAGAAAAGCTCAAAACCCTTGCCGTCACCCGTCTGGATCAGCTTCTGATCGAAGAAGCGCAGATGGAATGCATCGCTGGCTTTGAAGCCAGACCAGAAAGCCTCTCTCTTGCACTGAAGCTGCAAGAGACTCTTCTTGAATCAAAGCATCTTGGATTTCTGATCTTCTTCAGAAAGGTTCTGGAAAAGATCTACTGCTCACAGCGGAATTACAAGCAGGCATACCTTCTGGAATCAATCATTTCAGAAGGCATGGAAAAAGGGCACATCGCCCCGGTTCCTAGATAGGAAACTATTTCTTCTTTCCCTTCAGAGAATGCATGAAGTGGTTGAGCTTAACGGCATTCTTTCGAGAGCTGACTGCATAGTTGACTTCTTCAGTATCTGCCTGATGGGTCTTGCGGCTTTCAACTTCAAGCCTGGCAAAGAGCGGCAGCGCCTTCTCTGACAGGTTCGGATCAATGGGTTCAATCCTATCATGCTTTCGGAAAAGAAGGTCATCGTTCTTTGTCAGATAACGTGCAACAAGCGTGTACTCATCACCGATCTTCTCAAGGGAAAGAGCCTTTGAAGCGGCAACCATACGGCTGCGTTCAAGAGCTGCCCTTTCCTTTCTCATTGCGGCACGCTTGTCATTGAACTCCTGGCGAAGCTTATCATCGGCATCCTTAGGTGTCTTTGCGTTCTTGATTTCTTCGTTCTTTGCATCAATCTGGACATCAAGATCCCGGCAGGCGACGATGGCTTCGTCGGCTCCGTTTCCTGCAATCTTGGCAGCACGGATCACCTCCGCAGGTGTCAGCCTCTTCAGTCTTGAATAGACTTCGCCTTCCTTCTGGTTCTCATCGCCTTCCACATAGTAGCGCTTGGAGAACACTATGGACCAGAATCCTCCTTTCTTTTCTTGAGGATTGGCTTTCTCTTCTTCAGCCTTTGCCTTTGCTTCTGCTTCTGCTTCTGCTTCTGCTTTCGCCTTTGCTTCTGCTTCGGTTTTCGCCTGTGCTTTCGCCTTCTTATCAGCGGCAGCCCTGGCTTTCTCTTGCTCAGCAGCAGCGGCCCTGGCTTTCGCCTGCTCCGCTACAGCTGCCCTGGCAGCAGCGGCTGCCTCTTCATCGGCAATCCTGGAGGCCTGGGCCTGTGCTTTCTGCTTTCTTGAAGCCTGCTTGGCAGCTAGCCTATCGGCGCTGGTAGAATATGAGCGCTCCCTCATTTCCGCCTGTCTAGCAGCATTGAGTTTCTTGATTTCATCCTGCGACAAGCCTTTGAGCTCTTCTCTTGTAGAAGAGTAATTGCGTTCCTTTGAACGAAGCTTTACATACTTCTGTGACATAATAAAAACCTCCAGCACCTGTTGCTCTATTATGCCTTTTTCGGAATATTTTATTCAAGTCGTTCTGCTATAAAAATTAACTTGTTATAAAACTTCATGCGGTGGTAATCAAAGGGATATCGGGAATACAATCACAGCCCAGGCAGTGGAAATAAGCCAGATTGCAAGACCGGGAAGAAGTCCCTGCTTTAGCATGGATTTCACATCATAACCTCCCAAGCCCATTATCATCGGAGCAGTTGCAGTGGCCATAGGAGTCATGAAAGCGCAAAGAGCGGCAGCCTGAACCAGAAGGCACAGCCCTATCGGGCTCACGCCCAGAGCCTTTGCAGTCATGATTGAAACAGGAGTGAAGATATTCAGAAGGGCAAGATTGTTCATGAACTGAGTCAGAACGAACGGAACGAAGAAGAACAGAGCATAGAACAGGAAGGTGTTCCCGATTGCAGTCCCTACCGAAGCAAGCGCTCCGCCTATCAGGTCTCCTGCGCCAGTGGCAGTGAGAGCAGCACCGGTAGCAAGAGAACCGGCATACAGCACCAGCATGCTTGCTGGAATCGCATGATAGGCCTCTGCTTCCTTCAGAACGCCAAGGACGATCATCAGAATCGCACCAATCATGCAGATGGCCCACTGAGGAAGATTGATAGTCGAGGAAAGCAGAAGACTGGCCGAGACAAGTGCAAACACAGCCACAGCGCTCCACTCCTGCAGCGGAGCCAATCTTTCTCCTGAAGCCTTCTTGGCTGAAACCGGATCCGAAAGAGGAAGAATCGGCTGTGCCGGAGCAAACCGGTCTGCAAAGAAGATGCAATATAAAAGAACGAAAAGCATCGCCGGGAACCTTGCAAGAGCTATATCCCAGACTCTGAACTCATACTGAGTGTAGTCAAACATCTGAAGATAACCGTTCAGCGTTGCGAAATTAGTAGCGCTTGTGCCTATAGGAAGCACCCCGCAGGTAGCAATTGCGACAAGCCCGATCGGAAAGATCACCTTCGACGGGCTTACATTCATCTGAGCGCAGCTGGCAAGCACAATCGGCGAAACAATCACGAAGGCCGCCGAAGGACTCTGAATGAACTGTGACAGAAGAGCTGTAAGCAGGCAGTAACCGGCCATTGCAGTCCGCCACGAGCCGGCGCTGACACGAGAGACAAGCGAAGCGATCCTGCCTATGAACTGAGTCTTTCCGAACCCCGCAGCGACGATGAACATCGAAGCAATCATGATGGTGTTGGAATTGGCGAAGCCGGAAAGCGCCGTCTTGGCATCGATGCAGCCGAAAAGATAGTACAGGACCATGCTTGCAATGGCAGTTATTGCCATTGGAATCCTGCGCCATATGAAGCTGATAACAGTCAGCGTGAAAATAACCAGACAGACCACCATCTTGAAATCCATGATCTCTCCTCCTGTTCGGGCTAAGCTCTGAACACCAGCTGTTCAAGGGCATGGCCAATCCCTGATTCTTCATTCGACAGTGTTACAAAGTCGGCAACTGCCTTTGTGGCCTCAGTGCCGTTTGCCATGCACACCCCGACTCCGGCATGCTCAAGCATACCGATGTCATTGTCATAATCACCGAATGCCATGACATTCTCAGTGCCGATGTGCATGTACGAAGCCAGAAGATCAACAGTATCTGCTTTGGTCGTTCCTTTCGGAAGGAACTCAAGGATGCAGGGCGAAGAGAACACAGCCTGAAGATCTGGATAGCCGCCCTTGAGAAATTCAGACTTGAGATTCTCAAGGATGCGGTGATCGGTGTTCTTTGCAAGAATCTTGTAGAACTTCATCCCGCTGTCTGGTGACAGGGCCTCTTCAAGATTCATCAGCCTTCCCTCGAAACCGCAGGCACGGATCTGGTTCTCATACCAGATATTGCGGTCCTCCATCACCCAGCTGTCCAGAGTGAAGATCAGCGGAGTGCAGCCAAAAGACCTGATCAGAGGAAGCACGCCAAGAAGAATGCTGCTGGAAGTAACCTCATCATGAACCACTTTGCCATCCATTTCGATATACAGACCGTTGAAACAGGATATCGCAGCCTTGAAATCAAGCTGTGAAGTGATGCATCCGAGCCCGCCTCTGAAACGCCCTGAGACGATAGCGAAAGGAATGCCCAGCTCACAGGCGGCATAGGTGAGAGCCTTCCGGTCAATATCGGAGATTCTGCCCTTGCTGTTTATCAAAGTGCCGTCAACGTCACTGCAAATAAGTCTGATTTCTGCCATAGCAGGATAATAACAGAAAACCCCCATCTTTAACAGATTGCAAATGAGAATATGTTTGACTTGACATCATTTGGAACATAGAATCAGAATTGGTCAAGGATTTAAAGTCGATTTAAGCTTTCGGCATTATCCTGAAGCAAAGGCGGAACATTACAATGAGACTTCTTCTTGCAGAAGACGAGAAAGACCTATCCAATGCACTATGTGCCATTCTGACGCACAGCAGCTATTCGGTCGATGCCGTTTACAACGGAATCGATGCCCTTTCATACCTTACCTCTGGAAAGTACGATGCAGCGATCCTGGACATAATGATGCCGGGAATGGATGGAATCACAGTGCTTCAGAAGGCACGCAAGAGCGGATGCTCCATCCCTGTGATATTCCTTACGGCCCGTTCTGAAATCGATGACAGAGTAGAAGGATTGGACAGCGGGGCCGACGACTACCTTACCAAGCCATTCTCTTCCAAAGAGCTGCTTGCACGGATCCGTGCCCTCACGAGGCGGAAAGAGACGATAACAGACAACAAACTCAAAGCAGGGAACATCGAACTTGACCAGACCACCTGCATTCTCAGCTCCGAAAGCGGCGAGTTCAAGCTGGCCAACAAGGAATTCCAGATGATGCAGATGCTCATGGCCGAACCCGGACGTATCATTCCGACAGAGACTTTCATGGAACGCATCTGGGGCTGGGATTCCGATGCCGAGATCAACACCGTCTGGGTCTATCTGTCGTATCTCAGGAAAAAGCTCACAGCCCTTGGCAGCACTGCAACGATCAAGGCCTCGCGCAACCTCGGATACAGCCTGGAGGCAGCCAAGTGATTGACAAGCTCCGCCGGAAATTCATCTCGGTTGCACTTATCTCCGTATCGATAGTCATCGTAATAATCATGGTTGTCCTCAACCTCTCCAACTACCGGAGCACTGTATCCAAGGCCGATAAAACGCTTTCACTCCTGATTGACAACGATGGGACCTTTCCAGTTCCTCCGAAGGAAATGGACGGTCCTGGCACAGGCGCCCCTGAGCGCAAGGACTTCTCACCGGAAAGCCCGTTCGAATCACGGTACTTCTCAGTACATCTTGACGATGATGGAAAAGTCATTGATGTGAATACCGACTCGATTGCAGCAGTCACGGATGAACAAGCAGCGAAGTACGCTCTTTCGGCAGCTGAAAAAGACAAGAAATCAGGATTCATCGGCAACTACCGCTATGAATGCAGCGGCAGCCTGATAGTCTTCCTTGATGCAACCAGAGACCTTGAATCATTCAGATCGTTCCTTGGAACTTCAATCACAGTTGCGGCAGCGGGCCTTCTTTGCGTCTTCTTCCTGGTTCTGTTCTTCTCAAAGCTGGCAATGAAGCCCATAGCCCTGTCAATGGCGAAGCAGAAGAGGTTCATAACCGATGCTTCCCATGAAATCAGGACACCGCTGACCATAATCGATGCAAACACCGAAGTCATTGAAATGACCACTGGCGAAAACGAATGGACCCGCAGCACAAGAGCACAGATTGCCCGCCTGACCGAGCTTACCAAGTCTCTCGTGTCCCTTTCGCGGATGGATGAGGGCACTGCCTCATTCAAGCCGGCGGAATTCTCCATTTCAGATGCCGCTTCCGACACCGCCCAGCAATTCGAAGCACCAGCTCTGATCGGAAGCAAGGAATTCGATAAGGAAATCGAGCCTGGACTCAGATTCTGCGGTGACGAGAAGAAGATCCGCCAGCTGCTTTTTCTGCTCCTGGACAATGCACTCAAGTATTCGCCACCGGATGGCTGGATCAGGTTCTCTCTCAAGAACAATGGCCGCAAAGTGACAATCGAGGTATCAAACTCGGTCACTTCAATCTCAAAGGGCAGCCATGATCAAGTGTTTGACCGATTCATGAGGATGGACAGCTCACGAAACAGCGCGATTCCGGGCTATGGGCTTGGGCTCTCGATAGCCCAGTCAATCGTCGAACTGCACAAGGGCAGAATCACGGCATTCAGCCCCGACGACAAGTCATTCTGCATCCAGGCGACAATCCAGTCTTTGTGAAGAAATATGAAGATTTGATCATTCTGGAAACCTTTAAAGTCCGTTTAAGCTACCTACGCTAGATTACAGTCATAAAGCGGAGGCGCATATGGAATACAGCAGCATTTTCAAACGGACAGAGATGAAGTACATGCTTTCTGCCGATCAGTGCAGGAAGATCCGCAATCTGATCTCTGACTGGATGCAGGTCGACAAGTACGGCGAAACCACCATTTCCAACATCTATTATGATACACCGGACAGTATTCTGGTCCGACGCTCAATCGAAAAGCCTGTATACAAGGAGAAGCTCCGGATCCGTTCATACGGCGTGGCCAAACCCGACAGCCCCGTTTTCGTAGAGCTCAAGAAGAAGTTCAGCGGAATCGTCTACAAGCGCAGAGTTGCAATGACGGAAGCCCAGGCTCTGTCCTACATGAACGGAGGACTTGCCCCTTCCAGCGGCCAGATCATTTCAGAGATCGATTACTTCAAGTCGTTCTACACAGGTCTCAGGCCTGCGATGTACATCAGCTACGACCGCACAGCCTTCTTTGCAAAGAACGGAAGCGACCTAAGAATCACCTTCGACCGCAACATAACATACCGCAATTGGGACCTCTCACTTGAGAAAGGATCATACGGCGACAGCCTTTTAGGTTCAGACCAGGTACTGATGGAAATCAAGGCTTCAGAAGCCCTTCCACTCTGGCTGGTATCGATTTTAAGTGCAAACCAGATTTCCAAGACATCGTTCTCCAAATACGGGAATGCTTATCTGAACTCGGTCTGCAAAGGAGCACGCAAATATGCTTGACAGTTTCTTCAGCAGCATCTTCGAATCCAGCACAGCTGCTGCCATCACGGTTTCGGATTTTCTGATCTGCATCGGAGCCTCACTGGTTCTCGGTCTGATCCTTGCTCTTGCCTATATGTACAAGAGCCGCTACACAAAGAGCTTCGCCGTAACGATGGCTCTTATTCCATCAGTGGTTTGCATAGTGATCATGATGGTCAACGGAAACATCGGAGCAGGTGTTGCAGTTGCCGGAGCATTCAGCCTGGTGCGATTCCGCTCGGCGGCGGGATCAGCCAAGGAGATCGGCGGAATATTCCTTGCAATGGGAGCAGGACTTGCCTGCGGCATGGGCTACATCGCCTTCGCTGTATGCTTCTCCCTGATTATAGGAATCGTATGGATGCTCTACTCCCAGTCCCGCTTCGGCGAGAAGCAGGATGATGATGCCCTTCGCACGCTTCGCATAACAATTCCAGAAGACCTGGATTACTGCACGGTGTTCGATGACATCATAAGCGAGTACACCTCACAGAGCAAAGTCGTGAAGGTGAAGACCACAAACCTTGGCAGCCTGTTCAAGATCACATGGAACATCAAGCTGAAGGATCCTTCCAAGGAGAAGGAATTCATAGACAAGCTTCGCTGCAGGAACGGCAATCTTGAGATCGCCGTCTCTCCGCAGGAAATACAGAGCAATGAGCTCTGATAGGAGAAAAACAAATGAAAAGAAGAACAATCATCATTGCAATCATGCTGCTAGCAGCATCAGCATTCTGCCTCTGGGCAGGCGGAACAAAAGAGCAGACTGAGACAGCCACATCGGCATCGACCAGTGCTGAAACTGTCACATCTGCATCAACCACTGCAGAAACAGTCACATCGGCATCAACCAGGCCAGAAATGGGCAACCCTCCTGATGGAACGATGGGCACACCTCCTTCGGGCGGCATGGGCATGGGCATGGGAACTCAGTCCGACATCACCGTTTTGGATACCGGAATCGATACGACCGACCAGTTCTCCAAGCGTGATTCAAATACAGAGTACACTGAATCGGAATGCACTGTGATAGATCTCACAAAGAGTTCAACCATCACATCAGAAGGCACCTACATTATCAGGGGATCCCTTTCAGAAGGTCAGCTGACTGTATCAGCCCCTGATACTGCCAAGGTTCAGATCATTCTGGACGGATGCAGCATCTCGTCCTCTTCTGGACCAGCATTGAACATTCTCACAGCGGACAAGGTGTTTCTCACCCTGGCTTCTGGAAGTTCAAGCAGTCTCTCATCCAGCGCTGATGCAGCAATCCTCGCTGAATGCGATCTGACAATCAACGGAGAAGGAGCTCTCTCGCTGAAAAGCGCCGCTTCTGCAGTCGATGCAAAGGATGATCTTGCAATAACAGGCGGTACCCTATCGATCGTCAGCACAGAGCATGGACTTGAGGCCAACGACAGCATACGCATCCTCGATGGAACAATCACCATTGATTCCGAGAAGGATGGCCTGCACTGCTCCAATGATGAAGACACCACCAAAGGCTATATCTACATTGCCGGCGGAACTCTGAACATCAAGGCAGCAAGCGACGGAATGGATTCCAGCAAGGCAGTTCTTGTCACCGGAGGCACAATCTCCATCGAATGCGAAGAGGGTCTTGAAGGACCGATAGTAGCAGTCGAGGGCGGCGAAATCACAATCAATTCAACCGACGACGGTCTGAATGCATCAAGCGGATCTTCCACAAGCTCCGACCCGATGGCGGGAGACTCAACACTCCAGATCCGCATCTCAGGCGGAAATCTAGTGGTCAATGCTTCAGGAGACGGACTTGATTCCAATGGCTCGCTTCTTGTAACTGGCGGAACAACAATCGTATACGGCCCGACTAATGACGGCAACAGCGCCCTTGACTTTGGAACTTCGGCCAAGATCACCGGTGGCACAGTCATTGCAATCGGAACAAGCGGAATGGCTCAGAACTTCGGAACCTATTCTACTCAAGGTGCAATTCTGGCAGCATCAGCTTCTTCTCAGAAAGCAGGCTCGGCAATTACACTTACCAGCAGCGATGGCACAGTCCTGGCTCAGACCACAGCCCTCAAGCAGTACAACAGCGTGCTTGTCAGCTCTCCTGGAATCACTGAAGGTGCTACCTACACTCTTGCAATGGGCACTGAAACCCAGAGCATTGAAATGACCAGTCTGATCTACAGCGCTTCAGGCTCCGGCATGAGATCAATGGGTGACAGAGGCGGTCAGAGGATGACCCTTCCGCAGAACTGATAATCTCAAACCTTAATACCCCTTATTTGGAGGGCTCTGGTTATTCCAGAGCCTTCCTTTTTCATCTCCTAGTTTCCCCAATTACTCCAGTTCATCGTCCCCCGAGTCCTCTAGTTCACCGTCCCCCGAGTCCTCTGCGTCTTCAGAGTCCAGTTCAGCGTCCGAGTCCTCTGCGTCTTCAGAGTCCAGTTCATCGTCCTCCGAGTCCTCTGCGTCTTCAGAGTCCAGTTCAGCGTCCTCCGAGTCCTCTGCGTCCTCAGAGTCCAGTTCATCGTCCTCCGAGTCCTCTGCGTCTTCAGAGTCCAGTTCATCGTCCCCCGAGTCCTCTGCGTCCTCAGGGTCCAGTTCATCGTCCCCCGAGTCCTCCGCGTCCTCAGAGTCCAGTTCATCGTCCCCCGAGTCCTCTGCGTCCTCAGGGTCCAGTCCATCGTCCCCCGAGTCCTCTGCGTCCTCAGAGTCCAGTTCATCGTCCCCCGAGTCCTCTGCGTCACAAAAAAAGCATACCACTACAAGGACAACTGGGATGACATAGAGCAAAGCAACTCCAAGGACGACGGGGACGCCAAGGACCACACCATGCACGACAAGGACGCCAGGGAGCAAAGCAACTCCAAGGACGACAGGGACGCCAAGGACCACACCATGCACGACAAGGACGCCAGGGAGCAAAGCAACTCCAAGGACGACAGGGACGCCAAGG
>Ga0172378_10006385_pt1 | contig 11022 bp, 11 predicted proteins | sample GrowelOW332metaG_FD_119755 | JGI IMG/M metagenome (GOLD analysis project Ga0172378, IMG submission 119755) | Groundwater microbial communities from an aquifer near a municipal landfill in Southern Ontario, Canada - Pumphouse #3_1 metaG | ecosystem: Environmental > Aquatic > Deep subsurface >... | reverse complement strand
TTTTTTTACGTTCGGTACATTCCATTAATTTTTACATAATCATAGGTCAGGTCGCAGCCCCAGGCTTTTGCACTGTATTCTCCGTCCTTTAAATCTATATATATATTTATTGTGTCCTGGTCAAGTATTTCTTTAGCTAAGGCTTCATCAAAATCAGCACCGCAGCCGTTTTTAACCAGCTGAAGTTCACCGATTTTATTTATGAAGGTAACATCTACTTTATCAGGATCAAAATCTCCTTTTGAATAGCCAAGAGCACACATTATTCTTCCCCAGTTGGCATCACTGCCAAAGAAAGCTGATTTAACAAGGCTGGAGGTGATAATTGATTTAGCACAAAGCTTAGCATCCTTTTCAGTTCTGGCTCCTTTAAGGTTAACCTCCAGAAGCTTGGTAGCACCTTCCCCGTCTTTTGCTATGTACTTGGAAAGAGTAGTATTAGCTAAGTGAAGGGCCTCTTTAAATGAATGGAAGGCCTGCCCATCTTTATTTATCTCATCATTATCTGCCATACCATTTGCCAGAGCAATTACCATATCATTTGTACTTGTATCGCCATCTACTGAAACCATATTATATGATAAGTCAACGCTTTCACTTAAAGCTTTTTGAAGCATCTCCTTTGATATTTTGGCATCTGTAAATATAAAACTGAACATGGTAGCCATATTTGGATGAATCATTCCGGAGCCTTTGGCAATTCCTCCGATTAGAATATTTTTTCCGTTTATTTCAGTCTCCACCATTACTGTTTTTTGAAAAGTATCTGTAGTCATTATAGCTTTAGCAGCATCAAAACCGCCATTATATGAAAGATTCTTGCAGGATTCTATTATACCATATGTTATTTTATCCATAGGAAGGGGAACTCCTATTACTCCTGTTGAGCCTACAAGAACCTCCTGGGAAACAAGATTAAGCGAAGATGCGGTTAGCTCTGCCATTTTATAAGCATTTTTAAGCCCGGTTTCTCCTGTACAGGCATTAGCATTTCCACTGTTTACAACAATAGCCTGAGTATTACTATTTTTAATATGCTCCATATTTAAAAGTACCGGAGCAGCTTTTACTTTATTTGTAGTAAAGGTAGCAGCAGATACTGCGGGAACCTCGCTGATCATGATACAAAAATCCTTCTTTTTGCTTTTCTTAAGCCCTGCAGATATTCCGCAGGCTTTATAGCCTTTAATATCTGTAAATATTTTGCCTTCTAATATTTTCATTATTAACATCCTTTCGTTATGGGAATATTGGTATTTTGTCAATTCCGGTTTTTTCATCAAAACCAAACATTAAATTCATATTATGAACTGCTGTTCCTGCAGCACCCTTAATTAAATTATCTATAGCAGATATTACTATAATTCTGTTAGTCCTTTTATCAATTTTAAAGGATATATCGCAGAAGTTTGAGCCTTTAACCCATCTGGTTTCCGGCATATCTTTTTTTATTCTGATAAATTGTTCACCCTTATAGAATTCTCTATAAACTTCAAATATATCATCTTCACTTACCTGATTTTGAAGACTTGCATACATAGTAGATAATATTCCTCTGTTCATTGGAACAAGATGAGGAGTGAAGGTTAAATTAAAGCTGAAACCAGCCAGCTTAGAAAGCTCCTGCTCTATTTCCGGGGTATGTCTGTGATTTCCTACTTTATATGCTTTAAAATTTTCATTTACCTCTGTAAATATATTTCCTATTGATGCAGACCTTCCGGCTCCGGATACTCCTGATTTTGCATCAACAATTATTGATGAAGTATTTATTATTCCGTTTTTAACCAGCGGTGCTAAGCCCAGTATGGCAGCTGTAGGAAAGCAGCCCGGATTTGCAATGATTGAAGCTTTTATGATTTTTTCTCTGTTTAGCTCCGGCATTCCATATACTGCCTCAGATAAAATTTCACTATACTCATGCTTTTTCCCGTACCAGCTTTCATATTCATCGGCACTATCTAGCCTGTAGTCTGATCCTATATCTATTACCTTGACTCCAAGTGAAAGAGCTTTTCTGACTATTTCAAAAGATTCTCCTGCAGGCATTGCCAGAAAAAGAACATCTATTTTAGGCAGCAAATCACCTGCATATTTATTATCCACACATACATCACTTCTTATTCCAAGATAACTTTCGTATACACTATTATACATTTTATCTGAATAACTATGAGAAGACAGAAACACTACTTCAGCTTCCGGATGATTAGACAGCAGCCAGAGAAGCTGTTGACCGGCATACCCAGTGGAACCAATAATGCCAACTTTTATCATAAAACCACCTCTGAAAAATTAATTATAAGAAATTATACAATTAATTTTATAAATATACAATATTTTTTTAAAAATTTATTGAATATTAATGCTTAATTATGTATAATTATAATAATTTTATTAAGGATGTGTTGACAGTGAAAAATAATACTAAAGAAAATTTTACTCATTTGCTCTCATATATAAAAAAATATAAAGGAAAAACCTTTGTAATAAAATATGGCGGAAGTATTATGGAAGATGAGACTGCAAAAAAATATTTTTTTCAAGACATAGCATTTTTGAAAAAATCAGGAGTTAATCCTGTTATTGTTCACGGAGGCGGAAAGAGAATATCAGCCATGCTTAAAGAAATTGGATGTCCGGTAGAGTTTAACAGAGGACTTAGGATAACTGATTCAAAAACCATGGAAATTGTAGAGCTGGTTTTATCAGGGCAGGTTAATAAGGAAATATCAAATGCTCTTTCACTTATTGGTGCAAGTGCACTGGGAATAAGCGGAAAGGATGCCGGGCTTTTAAAGGCAAAGAAAACTCTTACAAAAGTTGATGATGAGTATATAGATTTAGGCTTTGTTGGGGAAATTGTATCTGTAAACACTAAAGTAATAGAAGATATTATAAAAATGGGGTACATTCCGGTAATATCTCCGGTATCCTGTGATGAAGACGGAAATTCCTATAATGTAAATGCAGATTTTGCAGCAGCTTCAATAAGCTCCCATCTCAAGGCAGATAAATTAATTCTTTTAACTGATGTACCAGGAGTATACAGCTCCTTTGAAGATAAAACAATAATTAATGAAATATACGAAGATGAAGTAGAAAATTATATATCCTCAGGAATTATAAGCGGAGGAATGATTCCAAAGGTAACCTGCTGCAGAGATGTGGTAAGATCAGGGGTTAAAGATGTGGTTATGATAGACGGGAAAAGGGAGCATGGGCTGCTTTTAGATGCATTGTCAGAAGGTGGATTAAAAACTATAATAAGAAAAGGGGTAAGAGAATGTCAAAAGGTTATTTAATGAATACTTATGGAAAATATGAACCGGTTTTTGTAAAGGGAAAAGGCTCTAAAATATGGGATGAGGCCGGAAAGGAATATATAGATTTTGTATCAGGAGTTGCGGTAAACTGCCTTGGACATGCTCATCCGGCCATAAAAAAAGCGCTGGAAGACCAGTCAGAAAAACTTATTCATATTTCAAATTATTTCTGGAATAAGCCTCAGATAGAGCTTTCAGAATTAGTATGCAAAAAGTCAGCCATGGAGTCTGTATTTTTCGTAAACAGCGGAACAGAAGCTATAGAGGCTGCTCTTAAGCTATCACGAAAATATGGAAGCAAACAAGATGGAAAAAATAAAATAATATATATGGAAAATTCCTTTCATGGAAGAACCATGGGAGCTTTGTCTGTTACAGGCCAAGAAAAATATCAGAAAAGCTTTCAGCCTCTGATACCCAATACGGTACCTGTTGCTTTTAATAATATGGAAGAGCTGGAAAATGCTTTTGGTGATGATGTATGCGGCCTTATATTTGAGCCTATACAGGGAGAGGGAGGAATAATAAAGGCAGATTATGAGTTTATGAAAAAAGCAAGGGAGCTTTGTGATAAATATGATGCTATAATGATATTAGATGAAGTTCAGTGTGGAATAGGAAGAACCGGAAGCTTTTTTGCTTACCAAGGATATGGAGTTATGCCTGATGTAGTTTGTATGGCAAAGGCTTTAGGGGGAGGATTCCCCATAGGTGCGATAGCGGCCCGGGGGAAGGCAAAGGATGTACTTACTCCCGGAGATCATGGAAGTACCTTTGGAGGAAATCCTTTAGCCTGCTCTGTAGCTATTGCAGTTCTTAAGGAACTGGAAAACGAAAAAATCATTGAAAATATTTCAGCAAAATCAGAATATATTAACGAAAAGTTAGGCAAATTAAAAGAAAAATGTAATGTAATTGTGGATATAAGAGGAGCAGGTCTTCTTATAGGCATAGAAATAAATAAAGATACTAAGGAATTCTCTAAAAAATGCTTTGAAAAAGGATTATTGGTTGTGTCTGCCGGCAAAAATACCATAAGACTTTTGCCCCCGCTAAATGTATCTTATGAAGATATAGATTCAGCTCTTAATATATTAGAAGAGGTGATAGGAATTTGGTAAGACTTGAAAATCTTATACCCCAGGGTGTTCAGGACACTCACAGCAATGTTTATGAGGTGAAGGAAAGAATAATATCAAATATAAAACAGGTTTTTAAAACCTTCGGCTACAGGCAGATATTAACGCCTACCTTTGAGTACTATGATCTATTCCTAAGGGCTAAGAGAACAATTAGAAAAGATGAAATGTTTAAGCTTATAGATGAGAAGGGAGAAATCCTTGTTTTAAGACCTGATATTACAACTCCCATAGCCAGAGTGGCAGCTTCTTACAGTAACCAGAAGGATAACAGGCTAAAATTTTTTTACAGTACTAATATTTTTAGAATAAACAGGGAAAATAATTGCAGCAGGAAAGAATTTACTCAGGCAGGAATTGAATACATAGGAAATAATTCAGAAGATGCTGATGGAGAGATTTGTGCAGCTGCCATTGAGTGCTTCCTAAAATGTAATATTGCGGATTTTAAAATTGATTTAGGTCAGGCTGCATTTTTTAGGGGCTTGGTAAAAGAAATAGATATTGATAATGAAGAGATAAAGAAGCTGAAGGACCTGATTGAGCATAAAAATTTTGCAGAGGTTAAAGAAATATCAAGAAAACTTAATGTTTCAGAAAAGGTGAAGGACGTAATAGATAAAATGCCTTACCTTTACGGAGATGCAGATAAGGTGCTCCAAATGGCTAAAACCCTGGTACTTAATAAAGAGATGGAAGATTCTCTTATTAACCTTCAGAATGTATATAAAGTGATTTGTGATTATGGATTTGGTAACTTTGTGTCAGTAGATTTAGGGCTTATTAATCATATAGATTATTATACAGGAGTAATATTTAAGGGCTACCTTAATAATTATGGTAAAGAAGTAATGTCCGGCGGCAGGTATGATGATTTAGTATCAGAATACGGTCATGAAATTCCTGCCACAGGTATGGGGATTAATGTGGATGAGCTGATAGAAGCTATGGAATCCATGGATTTAATCGATGAGAAAAGCAGTAAAACAGATTTCGTTCTTATATATACTGAAAATTATAGAAAAGAAGCAGTTATACTTTCAAGAAAATTAAGAGACTGGGGAAAAATAGTTGAAACTGATAAAATTGAAAATACGAAAAAATACACTAATGCCTCAGACATAACGGAAATAGTAAGTGTAAAAGATGAGCTGCTTTCAGTTTTTGATAAAAATAGCGGCACTGAATATAAATGTACTGTTGCCCAGTTCCTTAATAAAGTATTTAATAGTAAGGAAGTATTTTCGATTCACTAAGGAGGAAAGATGGATAATATTGTAATAGCAGCAGCAAAGGGAAGGCTGGCAGAGGAAGGAATAAGGCTTCTTGAATTATCTGGCATAAGATTTCCAGACTATTCAAAGAAGAGCAGAAAACTGGTATTTTTAAGTGAAGACGAAAATATTAAGATGGTTATGGTTAAACCTGGAGATGTTCCCGTATATGTGGAACGGGGTACCTGCGACATTGGGATAGTTGGAAAAGACGTTCTTGTTGAAAGCAGAGCAAACCTATATGAAATTTTAGACTTGGGTTTTGGCAAATGCAAAATGATAACTGCAGCCACCAGGGACATTTCCTTAAACAGAGGGAAAAAATTAAGAGTTGCCACAAAATATCCAAACATGGCAAAGGATTACTTTAACAATAAAGGTGAAATGATAGACATAATTAAGCTTAATGGTTCAGTGGAATTAGCCCCTGTTATGGGTCTTTCAGATATTATTGTTGATATTGTTGAAACAGGTAAAACTCTTAAGGAAAACGGCCTTCATATAGTTGATACCATATGTGATTTAAGTGCCAGACTTGTAGTAAATAAGGTAAGCTTTAAAACAAAAACAGAGACTATAGAAAAAATAGTTAAGTCAATCCAGTCCATTATGGGAGAGGAGAGTGAAGTAAATATTGAAAATAGTTAGTGTAGACAGTAAAAATATAGATGCTGTAATTTCAAAATTAGAAAATAGGGAAAGCTCTTATAAGGAAATAGATGAAAAAGTTGAAATTATAATAAATGAAGTAATTGAAAAAGGCGATGCAGCTTTAAAAAAGTACACACTTTTATTTGACGGAGCAGATATAGAGAATTTTAAAGTATCTCAGCAGGAAATAGATAGCGCTTATTCTAAGGTTGAAGAGAAATACATTAAAGTAATAAAGCAGGCTAAGGAAAATATAGAAGAATTTCACAAAAATCAGCTTACAAAGTCCTGGTTTACAAATTCAAATAATGGAATTATCTTAGGGCAGATGATAAATCCAATAGAAAGAGTTGGCATATATGTGCCTGGCGGGAAAGCAGCATATCCTTCCACAGTTCTTATGAATGCTGTACCCGCCAAGGTGGCTGGAGTTTCTTCTATAGTTATGGTAACTCCGCCTGATAAAAATGGGAACATTAATCCTTATATCCTTGCAGCTGCGAAAATTGCAGGAGTCAGCCAAATATATAAATTGGGTGGAGCCCAGGCAATAGCTGCATTAGCTTATGGGACAGAAACCATAAAAAAGGTTGATAAAATAACAGGACCTGGCAATATTTATGTGGCCAGGGCTAAAAAAATGGTATTTGGAGCTGTGGATATTGACATGATTGCAGGTCCCAGCGAAATATGCATAATAGCAGATGAAAACTCAAATCCAAAATATATAGCAGCTGATCTTTTTTCTCAGGCAGAGCATGATGAAATGGCAGCTGTTTCTCTTATAACCACATCAAAGCATTTATCAGAGGAAGTTATTAAATTTCTGCATTCTGATATTGAAAATCTCAGCAGAAAATCAATTATATCTAAGTCTTTGAAGGATCATGGGAACATATACCTGGCAGATAATCTGGAAACAGCCTTTAATATATGTAATAGTTTAGCACCGGAGCATCTGGAAATCATGCTAAGTGACCCATTTTCATACATATCAAAAATAAAAAATGCAGGGGCAGTATTTCTTGGAAGCTATTCGCCAGAGCCGTTAGGAGATTATTTTGCAGGACCTAACCATACACTTCCCACAGGAGGAAGCGCAAAATATTCCTCGCCGCTGGGAGTAGATGATTTTATTAAAAAATCCAGCATAATTTATTACAGCAGGGAAGAACTTGATAAGGTTAATAAAGATATTCAGTATTTTGCTGAAAAAGAAGGCTTAGATGCTCATGCAAATTCATTAAAGGTAAGGTTAAATTTATGAAAAAATTAATTAAGAAAAGCATAATGGATTTTTCTTCTTATGATGCTAAAAGAGATTTGACGGGAACAGTTCTAGATGCTAATGAAAATTTTAAGGATTATTTTAAAATTTACAAAGATGAAATTATGGAAGAGCTGGAGAAACTCAATATAAACAGATACCCGGAGTTCGACGGAGGAAGACTAAGGCTTGATCTGGCATGCTATGCCGGTTTGAAGCCTTCAAATATAATAATAGGAAATGGCTCAGACGAGCTGATTTCCATAATAGTGAATTCCTTTATAGATAATGGGGATATTATAGTAACTGCTTCACCTACATTCTCCATGTATGAAATATACGGAAAAATTGCCGGAGGAAAAACAATATACATAGATTCAGATGAAAATTTCAATGTAAATCCAGAAGATATTATAAAATCAGCCAATGAAAACAATGCAAAAATAGTTTTTATATGTAATCCTAATAATCCTACAGGAACAGTATTTAAGGAAGAAGAATTAATTAAAATAATAGAGAATGTATCATCTTTAGTAGTAATTGATGAAGCTTACTATGAATATTTTGGGAAAACTGTAATTGACAAAGTAAATGAATATAAAAATCTTATAGTGCTTAGAACCCTTTCAAAAGCCTTTGGTCTTGCCGGAGCCAGGGTTGGCTACGGAGCTTCCTCTATCGATATAATTGATATTTTATTCAGCGTAAAGCCTCCCTATAATATGAACTCATTAAGTACGGCCTATGGACTTGTTTTCTTAAGGCACAGGGATGAGATTTTAAAGGATGTTTCAGAAATAATTAAAAGACGGGAAAAGCTGTATAGTGAATTTAAAAATGCTAAAGGGATAAAAGCATATAAAAGCGGCGCAAATTTCCTGTTAATAGAATTAAAAGACTCAGAGAAGATATTTAATAAGCTGCTAAAAAAAGATTTAAGAGTCAGAAAATACGGCAGCGGGCAGCTTAAAAACTTTCTAAGAATAACCATTGGAAGTGAAGAAACAAACAATCTGCTGATAAAACTGATTAAGGAGGGATATTTTGACCAGGAAATCTGAAATAAAAAGGAAAACAAAAGAAACAGATGTAACCTTAATTCTTAATTTAGACGGAGAAAGAAATATAGACATAAATACAGGTATTGGTTTTTTTGACCATATGTTAAATCTGATGGCATTTCACGGCACCTTTGATATGGACTTAAAATGCAGCGGAGATTTATATGTTGATGGTCATCACATGGTAGAAGATACAGGAATAGTTTTTGGAAAAGCCTTTAAAGAAGCCCTGGGAGATAAAATTGGCATAAACAGGTATTCAAATATATATACACCAATGGATGAAGCTTTATCTATGGTTTCTATAGACATAAGCGGCAGAAGCTTCCTTCATTTTAATGTTCCCTTAAAAAGAGAAAAAATAGGGGATTTTGAAACAGAACTTTTAGAGGAGTTTTTCAGAGCCTTTTCCTATAATGCTGAGATTACTCTTCATCTTAACCTGATTTATGGATCTAATGATCATCATATTGCAGAATCAATATTTAAAGGGTTGGGAAGAGCACTTAAAGAAGCTTCAAAAATAGATAAGGAAGGAAGTTTACCTTCAACGAAGGGAATGCTATAGGTAGGTATATGATAGGTATTGTAGACTACGGAGCAGGTAATTTGAAAAATGTATACAGAGCATTTACGTCTCTGGGCTTCCACTGCAAAGTTATTAATAATAAGGAAGAAATAAAAAATGCCGGCAGTATAATAATTCCCGGAGTAGGAGCATTTAATCAGGCTATGGAAAAGCTGAATAAAACAGGCCTTTCTGAAGCTATAAAAGAATTTTCTTATACAGGAAAGAACATAATAGGCATATGTCTTGGACTGCAGCTGTTTTACGATGAAAGCTATGAGGATGGCTTATGGAAGGGGCTTGGACTATTAAAGGGAAGTGTAGTTAAGTTTCCAGAAGGAAATTTAAAGGTTCCCCATATGGGCTGGAACAGTGTATATAAAACAAGAGAAGATAATTCAGTTAAAAGCATAAAAGATGGAGACTGCCTGTATTTTGTACACTCCTATTACGCAAAGCCTGAAGATCTGAAAGATGTTCTTTTATATACAGATTATGGAGTAAGGGTTCCTGCGATGGTAAGGCATGATAATATTATTGGAATGCAGTTTCATCCTGAAAAAAGCGGAGACCTAGGGCGAAAATTATTGGTAGATATAGGAGGAATACTTAAATGATAATATTTCCTGCTGTTGATATAAAAAATGGAAAATGTGTACGGCTGCAAAAGGGAGCCTGGGACAGTGCAACTATATATAACGATGAACCCTTTATGGCAGCTAAACTTTGGGCAGCTAAAGGTGCTGAATTTATACATATAGTTAATCTAGACGGAGCATTTGGACTTAGTGGGGATAATATGGCAGCTATTAAAAAAATAATAGATAATGTTTCAGTTCCTGTACAGCTGGGAGGAGGCATTAGATCCATGTCAGATATTACAGATGCGCTAAGATTGGGTATAAATAGGGTTATTCTTGGAACTGCCGCCATAAATGACAGAGAATTTTTAAAAGAAGCAATAAATAAATACAATGAAAAAATAGTGGTATCTATAGATGCAAAGGATGGATACGCAGCTGTTAAGGGCTGGACTGAGGTAACTCCTTTCAAGGTACTTGATCTTTCAAAAGAATTTGAAGAATATGGTCTTAAAACCTTGGTATATACTGACATATCAAGAGACGGCATGATGATGGGACCGGATTTTAAAACCCTTATGGAATTAAATGAAAAAACAAATCTTGATATAATAGCCTCCGGAGGAATAAAAGATACAGAGGACATACTAAAACTTAAAGAAGCTGAACTTTATGGAGCCATAATAGGAAAGGCTCTATATACAGGTGACATTATTTTGGAGGAAATCTTATGTTAGCAAAACGAATAATTCCCTGTCTTGATGTAAATAAAGGCAGGGTAGTTAAGGGACAGAAATTTAAAAATCTTGTGGATGTAGAGGATCCTGTAAAATTAGCTGAATATTACAGTAAGTGCGGAGCTGATGAGCTGGTTTTTTATGATATAACTGCATCTAATGAAGAAAGAAATATATTCCTTGATATGGTGGAAAAGACTGCAGAGGCAGTTAATATTCCTTTTACCATTGGCGGCGGCATAAGATCCGTTGATGACTTTAACCTGGTTTTAAGAGCCGGAGCTGATAAGGTATCTGTAAACTCAGCTGCTGTTAATAATCCTGAAATAATAAAAGAGGCAGCTTTGAAATTTGGAAGGCAGTGCGTAGTTCTTTCAATAGATGCAGGAAAAAATGAAAAGGGTGAGTGGAAGGTATA
>Ga0172378_10006384_pt1 | contig 11022 bp, 10 predicted proteins | sample GrowelOW332metaG_FD_119755 | JGI IMG/M metagenome (GOLD analysis project Ga0172378, IMG submission 119755) | Groundwater microbial communities from an aquifer near a municipal landfill in Southern Ontario, Canada - Pumphouse #3_1 metaG | ecosystem: Environmental > Aquatic > Deep subsurface >... | reverse complement strand
TTGCCATTTTCTATAAAGATTTTTTTGAAGAAACCAAAGCCTTTTTTGAGACGGTTTTACAAGGAAATGTCTTAAATGGGTATCGACATTTTTACGAGAAAGGTTCAATTGAAATCATAACGTGTGGAGCAACGCATGGCTTTTTACCCTTATTGTGCGTGAATGAAACGGCCGTAAAAGTACAAATACAATTGGCAGTACAAGCCCATAAAAAACATTTCAATCAACATCCCAGAGGAATTTGGTTGCCCGAGTGTGCGTATTATAAAGGCTTAGATAAAATTTTAAATGAAAATAATATTGAGTTTTTTATTGCCGATTCTCATGCCTTGATTTATGCCAACCCTACAGCACTTAATGGGGCTTATAGCCCTGTATATACCCCAGAGCAAGTGGCAGTTTTTGGAAGAGATGCTTTGTCTTCTAAACAAGTATGGAGTTCCAAAGAGGGGTATCCTGGAGATGTTAATTATCGTGATTTTTATCGTGATATTGGCTACGATTTAGAGTTTGAGTACATCAAACCTTATATCAATCCCGATGGAACTCGTGTTTTTACAGGGTACAAATACCATAAAATTACAGGAGAAAGTAACCATAAAGAGGTCTATAATCCTTGGGTTGCTGCTTTAAAGACCAAAGAACATGCGGCTAATTTTCACTTTAACAGAGAAAAACAAATTGCCGAACTTTGTGAACTTATGCCAAGAACACCGATGATTGTATCCCCTTACGATGCAGAACTTTTTGGGCATTGGTGGTTTGAAGGACCGGAGTTTTTGTATCAACTGTTTAAACAAATGCATGAAAATCAGGTAATCAAAGCCATTACTCCCGTGGAATATTTACGAATGTATCCAAACAATCAAGTCGTAGAACCCAGCGCTTCTTCTTGGGGAGATAAAGGGTATTACGATGTTTGGTTAAATCAATCCAATGCATGGATTTACCGACATCTGCATGCCATGGCAGATACCATGAGTGCGTATGCTTTGAAATACAAAGAGTGTGAAGACAACGACTATAAAAGAGTATTAAACCAAATGGTGCGAGAGTTGTTGCTCGCACAAAGCAGCGATTGGGCGTTTTTAATGACCACGGCAACGGCTACTCAATACAGTGTGAATCGAACCAAAGAGCATATCAGCAATTTTAATGCCTTAAAAGCGATGTTAGATGTTAGTAATCTAAATTTTGATATACTTTCGCAACTTGAATATAAAAATTCAATATTTGATTTTATAGATTACAAGATTTTTTTAGGAGAATAGCGCACGCATGATTGAAATATTTAATACCATTAGTAACATTGCCAAAAATTTAGAAGAGAACGTATTTGTTAATTGCCAAAACTTTATCAAACCTGAACTTGGCAATGAACAAATTCATCAAGATGTTTATCAATATTGTTCAGAAGTTATTGAAAAAGAGTTTAGTTTATCTAAAAGTGTTAAAGCCGTTGTGGGAAAAGACAGAAAAGGTTTAGACAGTAAACGACAACGAACATTTAGAAAAAAAATCAATGAAAATGGAAAGTTTTTAATCAGTTATGTAGCGATAGATAACGTCGATTTACTTGATGTGAATTTCTCATTAGGAACCATTTTTGGAGTCTATTTAAACAGTTTTGAAGCCGATTCTTTAAGAGCGGCCATTTATATAACCTATGGTCCTACGTTTCAACTTATTTTTGCTTCAAAAGATGAAGGAGTAAAATTTTTCTCTTTTGAACACGGCGTGTTTGTGCAAAAAGAGTCTTTTGTATTAAAAGATAAAGGCAATATTAACTCACCTGCAGGGGATATGAAAACGTGGAGCAGAGAACATAAAGAACTAGTAGAGAGCTTTTTTAATGAAGGGTATCGACTGCGAATGAGTGATTCATTGTGTTTAGATACGCACCAAATTTTATTCAAACGAGGGGGGATTTACTCTTCACCCAAAACACAAAAAGATCCTCATGGAAAATTAGAAGTGATTTTTGAAGCTTTTCCTATGGCGTTTATTATAGAAGCAGCTCAAGGAAGTGCCATTGATGGACAAAAACGAATTTTGGACATTAAAAGTCCTACCATCCACCAAAAAACACCGATTTATTTTGGTTCAAAAAAAGAGATTGCCAGAGTTTTCAGTAAGCTGAAAACGGGTGAGCAGTAAATAGTAAGAAGTGAGTAGTGAGAAGTTTTCACTCTCCATTTACCTCTTACTACTCACTCTTATAAGCAATCGGGTCAACCGCATTGGCTACTTTAAAGCCATTCAGACGCAATCGGCAACTATCACATACTCCACACGCCTCTTTTTCTTCTTTATAGCAACTCCACGTATGGTGTAAGGGCACATTGAGTTCCAATGATTTTTTGACAATATCTGATTTCATCAAATGTACCAACGGCGTTTTAATTTCAATGTGGGTAGTCTCTTTGGTACCTTGATTGATGGCTTTTGTCATTTTTTCAATAAACGTATCAGTGCAATCAGGATAGCCACTGCTGTCTTCTTCAACCACTCCAATAAACAGTGCCGTGGCTTCTTCTTTTTCAGCAATAGCAGCAGCAATTGAGAGAAATATGCCGTTTCTAAATGGAACATAAGTAATGGGAACTCCCGGTTTTACTCCGTCAATAGGTACATCTATGGTGGCATCGGTTAAGGCACTTGCCCCTATTTGGGTAAAAAAAGGAATATCAATCTCATATTTATTGGTAATATTTAAATCTTCACAAATGGCACGAAATGCTTCGAGTTCTTTGTTTTGGGTTCGTTGACCGTAATTAAAATGAACCGCAACTAACTCGTAGCCCTCTTGTTTTGCCATATAGGCACTTAACGTGGAGTCCATTCCTCCACTTAAAATAGACAATGCTTTTTTCTTATTCATGGGTTAAAAAATCCTTTGCTTTATCGGTGAAAAATTGCCAATTTATAGGAAGGATATTGACTTTGGCTTCTGCCTTAAGATGTTCTACTTTTTCATCAAGTGCAAGTATAGCATTGCAATGATTTAAGACATTCACCATGCCGGGGCTTCTTTTAGAAGAAGCACTGAAATATTCTCCATCGAAAAACCCGGGAATAAGTGTGATTCGACCGGCTTTATTTTTAAGAGATTCTTGCATTTTTCCTACTATGACATTGGGAAAAATTGCTTTGGCACCTTTGAGTTTTTGAACAATTATTTTTCCAAAGAGTTCAAAAATCAGGCTACACGCCAATGGATTTCCGGGAAGATTTAAAATAAACGTGTCGTTTATTTTCCCAAAAACGGTGGGTTTACCTGGTTTAATCAAAATCCCATCAAAAAGAGTTTGAAAGCCCAAGGAATTAAATGCCTCTTTGGTAAAATCGGCTTCTCCTACAGAAACACCACCCGAAGTAATGATTAAATCTGCCCCTAAAGAGTTTTTGATACTTTGAGCAATGGAGTCTATGGTGTCTTGAGCTTGTCCAATAAAATCGACTTCACAACCCAATTCTTGACATCGTGCAATTAACGTGGGGGTATTGGAATTATAAATTTGATACGATTGTATTTTTTCATAATGCAGTTTTAACTCTTCTCCCGAAGCAAACACCACAATTTTTGGTTTTTTATATACCTTAATGTGGGTTATTCCTTGAGAGGCTAAAAGAGTAATTTTGGCAAAGTTAATGTTTTCCCCTTTTTCAATCAGGGTTTCATTGAGTTGAATATCTTCTCCAATGTAACGAATATGTTGGTTGGATTTAATATTTTTAGGCAGTTCAACTTCGGTTTCATTGATTAATGTTGCATCTTCAAAAGGCACAATGGCTGTGCAATTGTGAGGAATTTTTGCACCGGTCATGATTTTAACGCACTGATTTTTTTCCAGCGTTATGGCTTTGTTGTCACCTGCAAAAATGGTATCAATAATCTTGGTTGGTAAGCCTTGACTTTCCAATAAGACTGCATAACCATCCATAGCAGAATTATCGAATTTTGGCAAAGCGTATTGGGCGAATAAACTTTGAGCAGCAATTTTTCCAAGAGCATTTTCTATGGGAACAATTTTAAATTTTGTTGTGGGTATGTGTTGTAATATAATTGCAATGGCATCGTTGGGTGTAACCGCCATAAAGGTCCTTTTAACTGTACGTGTTGATTATGCTTAGTTTCTATTTCAATTGGGTATAATACCAAAATTTTTTAATAAAGAGATAAACATATGGACATAATGCAAGATTCCATCAACACACATATTTATACAATTTTCTTTTTTTTAGGCATTATGCTTTTTAATTTATACACTGTTTCAACCCAAAACAATTTTATGCTTTTAGCCAAACGATTAAAGTTTATGACACCTTTGTATCACTTAACCAATGCCATAATCATCTACACAGGTGCTATCATAGCTGCCTATAAACACACCTTTACTCTGGCAATGGTGGTGATGATTGCCGCGTCCATTTTTTTGATGGTGATTGAAATCAAACGTTATAAAAAACAACGTGTTATAAAATCAGCCGATGTGGATTTACAAGAAGCTTTTTATCTTTATGCCAAAAAAATATACACCATTGAAATCATGGTATTAATTGCTGTTTATATTATTTCAAAGGTTTTATAATGCAGTTTGTCTATCATGAAGAAGCCAGTAAATCACTTTTAAATATTGAAGAGGAACTCTATAAATACCTAATCAAAGTACGACGACACACGCTAAACGACGTGATTGCTTTTCGTAATTTAAAAGACAATAATGTGTATGACTATAAAGTAGAGTTAATTTCTAAAAAAAGTGCGACCTTAAGTTTGGTAAAGACGCAAGAATATCCTTGCGAACTTAAACAAAACATTCACCTTGCATGGTGTGTGGTTGACACTAAAACCATTGAAAAAGAGTTGCCGTATCTCAATGAGTTGGGCGTGCAAAAACTCTCTTTTGTCTATGCGGATTATTCTCAAAAGAATTTTAAACTCAATTTTGACAAATACACTAAAAACTTAATTAACTCTTGCCAACAATGTGGACGCAGTTCTTTAATGCAGTTTGAAGTTTTTAACAGTGTGGATGAGTACTTAAAAGCCTATCCTCAAAGTTATATGTTTAATTTTAGTCAAAGTTCAATTGAAAACTCTTTGCCTATTCAAAGCATTATTATTGGGTGTGAAGGAGGCTTTTCTAAACGAGAAGTTGGACTTTTTGAGAGTTCAAAGATAGTAGGAATCAACAGCAATTTAATTTTACGAAGTGAAACCGCCATAACAGTTGTAGCCTCGAAGTTAATTCTTTAAAGCTAACAAAAAATTAACATTGGTTCTTTATAATTCTGAAGTGCCAAACACGTAAATTGGATAAATAACCTCCTAAGTTTTTATCTAAAAGCTGAAACCATTAAATACCTTTTGGTTTCAGTTTGTATCCTCTGTTTTTTTGTGAAGATATCAAATTAGAGCCAATAATTTTACGAAGATTCCAGATATGATAGCGAATAACATCCAATTTTGATTCACTGTTACAGGGATATACATTTTTCTCTAACTCTTCTTTAGAGATATATTCACCTCTTTTTTTAATCAAATAATCTAAAATTTGCAGTGCTTTTGTTTCTATATCTATTACAGAAGTTTGAAAGGTTAACTCTTTTCTAAAGATGTGATATATAAAGTTTTCACCTAAAGGAATCGTTCTATGATAGGTTTTATAAGATCTTTTAATCAGAGATTCAATCCTAAGAATGAGTTCATCCATATTGACCGTTTTATTTAAGAAACCATCGCAACCACTTTTAAAAGATTTGATGGCACTGTTGGGAATGGAAGTTAATATTAAACGCATGGTATCATCATGATATTTATTTAATATTTTCATGATTTCATATCCATCAATGTGCGGTACATTGATATCAAGGATGTATAAATCGTAAATATTATTAAAAACTTTATCTAAAAATTCTTCACCATTGCAGCACGTATCAATATCAAAGTTCTCTTCTTCCAATAAATCTTTGATGGTTTCTTGATAGAGAATATCGTCTTCAAGAAAGAGTATTTTAATGCCAGACATCGTGTGACTCCAATAATAAAAATGCCAAAGAGAAATTCTCTTTGGCATATAACTTCAATGAGGTTAAAGAATATTTGCGAATAAAATTGTCATTCCCCAACCAAAATAAATCACCATCCATACCACCATAATAGCCAGAGTATAATTCCCCAGTCTTGTTACGGCGACATCTTTGGAACCATCAAAAAACCCTTGATTTTTACCCACTTTCCAAGCCATAGTCAATAACCAAGCCACTCCAACTCCTCCTAAAACTAAGAAGGTCAGCAAGAACATGACAAGTGAAGGAATTTCCAGATTAACGGGATATTCGTAAATGCTGTATCCCAAATTTGCCATGATATCAAATCGAATCAGTTCTCGCATGGCTGAAATCAATAAAGCCACGACCACTAAGACGATGGTTGTAATATAACTGTTGCTGTTTTTTACAACCATTAATAATAAGACAACAACACTCACAATAATTGCCAATGACAAAGGATTGAGCAGATAATCAATTTGGAGCATCCAAGCAACAAAACAAAGAGCACTGATAATTAATCCAATGACACCCATTTTTGTTCCAAGGGAGGCGGTATATTGTATAAATTCAGGACTAAAATCTTCTTTGGTACTTAAAAAGCGACTGTAGTTTTGTAAAAATATTCCCACAACAGGAATGGCTAAACTCACCATAAATGCCAATCGAATAATATTCATATTAAATGTCCAACCACTGTTATCGACAACTCCATTGGGTGCATACATATTCATCCACTCATTGGGCATAATTGAAGTGACGGCAAAGTTGTGCATTAACAATCCTGAAAATACCAAAAGAGCAAATGAGATAATACCAATAAGTTTACCTCCACCTTCATGTTTTTTATTGGCATAATAATACCAATAGTACATGATATAAGCCACCACTAAAGTGTAAATAAATATAAATACCCACATACCAGACAACGTATTGGCAACATACCAATTGGGGTCATAAATTACTTGAGTAAACAGCAATGGCGCTACACCTAAAACAATCAGTATTGAGATACTTATTTTCCCCGTTTGAATTAAATGTGGGGTTAATAGTTTCCAATGAGAATTACTTTTTTGGCTAAAAGTTCCAAAAATAGACAAGCCCATTGCTCCCAATGCCAGTAAAACAAAGGCAGCGTGTAATGCCCATGTTAAAACATACAATGCTTGAAATACAACAGGATAAAAAGGCACCCCCGCAGGGTCTCTTAGTGCTAATAATATTGATGCGTCCATAATTTCTCCTAATATTTCAACGATGCAATATATTCAGCCATTGCATCATATTCGTGTTCTGGCAACAAAAGGGTAGGCATATAAGGCATTCCACCATTACCAATGGCATATAAAATGGCTTTTATTCCCTCTTTATCCATACCCATTAAGCGATCTTTTAAAGGTCTGTATTTTCCTGTATTTTCTAAAGAGTGGCAATTTGAACATGACATTTTTGTTAAAAGTTCTCCTGCTTCAAGTTTATTCTCTTCGGTAATGATTTTTAAGTTCTCAGGTACAAACGGATTGACTTGCAATAACCCTTTTTGGGCAATTATTGGAAGTTCACTTTTAATGTTTTTTCCTGGAACATCTCGACTAATAATTTGATTTGAATAGATATATTGACCAGCAACATAGGGTTTTCTCATCGATTCTCTGAGTTTCTCACCGGGCCAAATCCCACCAATTAAGATGACAAAAATCATTACACCAGCAAGGGGAGTAGAGATAAATTGGGGTTTTAAAATGGCCACTAAGAAATAGAGTGAAAATACAACGGTGATAAGTATTCTGTTTTGAATTACTTCTGCTTTTGTTACATTAAATACTGCATGGGCATTATCCGGCAGTGTTCCCATGTACCACATAAAAAAGAATATCACTAAAAAACCACCCAGCATACTGATATAACCCATTTTTTTAGTCAGTTCTTGGGAAAGTTCTAAATTGTCCTTTTTCATGGCACTTGATATAAGAAGACCAATAACCCCTGAAAGCATAATCATAAATCCAATTCTTAAGAACATATGAGGAAAGGTATTTGTACCAAAAAAGGCATCACTGGCACTTCCTGTGACATAATAGCTTTGGGTTCCTGGCCACATCATAAAACTGATAATTCCTATAATAAGTGCCAATGTACCAACGGATGCAAGGGCAAAGGAGAAAGTGAGTTTCAAATGGGTTTTTTTATCAATTTTATCAATAAAATAGACCAAAACAAAAACCCCAATAACTTCATACACAAAAAAGACCCATTCCGTTGCCCATACCCACACAAAGTTGTGTATGAGTGCACTGATTCCTCTGGGACTTGCCGCGGTTGCCGTGTACCAAATACCTGGACCTGTAATTGAACCAATGACGTACGAAAAAATCAGTAAAAACATACCGTACTTTTTCATATACGGATACAAATCCGATCGATTCTCTTTATACGCTTTGTAAGCCAAAAATGCGAAAAGCATTGCAGCACCAACGGAAGTATGTGATGCTAAGATGTGAATGGTTCCAGTCACACCCATCATCCAAGCACTTCCGTATTCTGGAAAATAAAACAATGGGAATTGTCCTATGATATCCATGAAGCCTCCTTTTTTAAATTAGAGTGCTATTTTAATGCTACTATGTTAATTAATTGTTAGTTTTATGTGAAAAGTGGATTTTTGTAAGGGAGTAAAGAGAGTATGAAGAAAATCTTCATACTCCAAGTGAAATGTTTACCAGTTTCTAACAATGGCATGACAACTTGAACATGCATTTAAGATATCTGAATAAGCATTTGAAGCTTTAATATAAGCTTTTTCTTCTAAGTTTAAATTTAATACATTAACATCCAAAGAAATTCTTTTAGATACATTTGAAGCATGGTTAGCTAAATGTTTTTTTTCTGCTGGAAGGTATTGTGCGATAAGCTCTTTTTTTGAAAAAAGTGCATTACCGTCATTAACCAGTTTTGCCCCATTTTCAATTAATTTAACATTGTTATTTAAAAAACCTTGTTGAATTTGAGTCATTCCCTCTTCCATCATAGACATAGATTTTTGCATAACATCATCTTGAGCATGAGCTAAGCTTATGCTTAAAAGACCAGCTGCTAATAGTTTAACTATTTTCATATATTCTCCTCCTAAGGTTAAGAGATATGCTTAGTGCATATCTCTCCATTGTTTAGATTTCCATAACCATGCAAAGATTGCAAAAATTACTAAATAGATTAAGAATTTTGGTCCTAATGCTTCTCTTTCACTTTTCTTAACATCCCCAACTTCTTCCATGTATCCTACAATTTGATTTTCAGCTTCTTGCGTTAAACCAACTCGAGGCATTGCAGTACCTTCTAGGTGTTTTTGTGGGTCATTAACAAATTCATGTAAATATGAAGTGCTTCTACTTCTGATATATTGTGATAAATCAGGTGGAATTTTCCCCATATATGATTTTATATTTTCAACAGGAGTAAATGCTGCCATTGTTCCATTTTTCATGTCACCGTATTTAATACTATGACATCGTTGACAAGCATCCGTAAATGCTTCCTTATTGGTTATTGTTTCAGGTGCAATTGAGACTAAATAAGCAACCATATCCACAATTTCTTGTGGTTCCATCCAAGCATAACCTGGCATTGGGTGAACTCGTCCATCTGCAAATTTGTGTGAAACTTTAGATGCGATTGCAGGGTCTTTAATAAACGCTGCTAAATAATCGGCATTGTACAATTTACCTGCACTCCCTAAATCGGGCGGAACAACACCGTAAGCTGCAGCGCTGCTTGCGTTATCCATAATTTGTGGAAAACCTTGTGACTCAATTGAGTGACACGCAGTACAATTAGATTGAACTAAAGTAGCTCCATTTTCAGCGTTACCTTGAAGATTATTTAAACCATCAACATCTTTGAAGGTATAATCAGGCGCATCTACATGTGGATGCATTTGTGAATGTGCGAAAGGTTCAACCCCCCAGTAAGTCACTAGCGTTAATGCTACTACTACTGCTAATATTTTTAACTCTTTCATTATTCACCTCTCTTTTTAGCATCTGATTTAGATACAAATGGTAATGCAATAAATATTAAAATAAATGCTAATGCAGCTACAAATCCAATATATGCATTGGTACCTGTTGGAGGTAATTTACCCCAAATGGTTAATACAATTAAGTCAACCATTAAAATCCAGAACCAAATAAAGAATTTAGGTCTTCTGTGTGCTGGTAAGATTTTAGGATCTCTGTCTAACCAAGGCAATACTAAGAAAATAGCATTAGCAAATCCAAATGCGGCTAAACCAATATCAAATGCTTTAATAGGACCAACGTCAAAGAAGAAACCTCTTAATACTTCATACGACCACAAGAAATACCACTCTGGGTAGATGTGTGCGGGTGTAACCATATTATCAGCTGGATCAAAGTTAACTGGATCCATTGCAAAGTTATAATGGAAGAACACTAAGTAAAAATAGAAAATTAAGAAAATTCCAAGTACCGCTAAATCTTTAGAGATAAATACAGGCCAGAAAGGAATAACTTGTGCTTCTTTTTTATTTCCAGATAAATATTTTTCAGCTTCTGCGTCAAAATCAACTTCATCTGCGTCTTGGTTATTTACGTGAGGAATTCGTAATGTATAGAAGTGTAATCCTATTAAACCCATAATAACAATAGGTAATAAAAATACGTGTAACATAAAGAATCGTGTTAAAGTTGCATCAGCAACGTTAAAGTCTCCTCTGATCCATACAACTAAGGCATCACCAATAACAGGTACTCCACCAAATAAGTTAGTAATAACCATTGCAGCCCAGTAAGACATTTGTCCCCAAGGCAACATATATCCAGAGAATCCAGCTGCAGAGAATGTCATAAATAACAACATACCTGAAATCCAAATCATCTCTCGACCTTGTTTATAAGAACCATAATAAATTCCTGTAAACATGTGAATGTAAATGATTAAAAATATAAC
>Ga0172378_10006381_pt1 | contig 11023 bp, 10 predicted proteins | sample GrowelOW332metaG_FD_119755 | JGI IMG/M metagenome (GOLD analysis project Ga0172378, IMG submission 119755) | Groundwater microbial communities from an aquifer near a municipal landfill in Southern Ontario, Canada - Pumphouse #3_1 metaG | ecosystem: Environmental > Aquatic > Deep subsurface >... | reverse complement strand
CCAGTGGGAGGAGCACACCTTCTCCCGCACGTTCTCCGTTCCGGTGGGGCTGGATATGGTGATCATCTCCATCCCGACATTGGTCGCCCATCAGGACGCCCCCCAGTCGGAGTGGTTGACCGAATACGTCGCCCCGACGGCGGTGGTCCGGCAGGATGCCCAGGCGGAAGAGGTGATCACTACGGAAGATACCGGATTGGGTACCAGTTTCTGAGACAAGGATCGCAAAGAAACAAAAAAGGGCCGGAGCAATCCGGTCCTTTTTTGTATGCGGTATGGGTGTCAGTTCTCGAAGAACTTGTTTCCGATGTCCTGGCGGTACCACGATCCGGGGAACGAAATGTACTTGGCTCCCTGGTACGCCTGCTTGTTGGACTGGACGATATTCTCCTTGATGCCTACCACGGTGACGCAGCGTCCACTGGTGGTCACCGCTTTGCCCCCGATGTTCTGGACACCGCCGAAGAAGAACAGCGGAGCGTCCTTGAAGGCGTTCAGCTGGATGGCTGCCGGCATGGGATCCAGCACCTTGCCGGTCTGTGGATTCTGGGGATAGCCTTCACTGGCGATGACCAAAGCCACGGCGGAGTTGGTGGAAACGGAAAGCTGGAAATCGGAGAGACGATCCTCGCGCATCGCGTTGATGATGTCGATGGCATCACTCTTGACCAACGGAAGGAACGCCTGGGTGGCCGGATCGTTGAACCGCACATGGTAGTCCACCAACATCGGACCCTGGGTGGTGACCAGCACACTGAACGTCAACACGCCGCGGTAGGCCATCCGTTCGACCTTCATGCCATACAGCGTTGGATCGATGATCCGGTCGATCACCTCTTTTTTGACTTCTTCCATCAATGGTACCGGGCAGACGGAGCCCATACCACCGGTGGGGATGCCGGTGTGTTCCGATTTCATGTAATCACTGCAGAACGGCATCAGAAGGTAGCCTTTCTGGTCGATCAACGCCGTGATGGTGACCGGAAGCCCGGTCAGGTGTTCCTCCAGGATGATCGGGCCGGTGGCGAGCAGTTCCTTGGAGAAGTCCATCAATCGGGAATACTGGTCGGAATCGACCATCACCCGGCTGGGTGCCACGCCGTTGCTCTTGACGACGAATCGTTCCCCTTCATGCCGCTTGAGGAATTCAGACAGGGAAGCCTCATCCCGGAACAGGTAGTGTGTCGGGGTGGGGATGTTGTGACGGTCGGTGAACGCACGGGAGAAGTCACGATCTCCTTCCATCTTGAGGGCTGCCGTCGGGGTGCCGAACGTCTGGATGCCTTTTTCGTTGAGTTTGTCGATCATGCCGGCGAACAGGGGTTCTTCCGTTCCGATCATCACGTATTCGATGGCATGTTTCTGGCAGACATCGTACACTTGGGCGAAATCGGCAGGATTGATGTTCAGATTGACGGCGAACGTATCCGTCCCGATGTTGCCGGGCGCCACGAACAACGCGTCAATGAAATGGCTTCGGGAAAGCCACCATGCCACGGCGTGCTCTTTTGCGCCGGATCCCAACACAAGTATGCGCATGCTTCACCTCTCCCTTGCAAACGGTATCATGTTCCAAGCGGAGTGGTCAACAACTGGCATACCGCAAGGTAATCGCCCCGGCTCTCCGCTTTTGTCAGCATTCGTTTCGCCTCTCCGACATCCCGCATTCCTTTCAGATAAAAGGTTGCGCACTTGCGGAACTGATGGCAGGCGCTCTTTTCCCCGTACAGCGCGATGGTCTTGTCCAGGTGCTCCATCATCACTTCGGTACGTATCTGCGGGGTGAGTTGCAGCGCTTCTTCCCCCTGTGCGAGCGCCTTGACGTCCTGGAAGATGAACGGGTTGCCGATGGCCCCCCGTGCGATCATCACGGCATCGACCGGCGTAGTGCGGAGCATCCGCACCACATCCTTGGCGGTGAACAGGTCGCCGCTTCCGATCAACAGGGGATGTTCGCCCTTCTTGTCCAGATATTCTCCCAGTTCGGTCAGCCGTTCCCAATGGGCGTACGGCGCGTATCCTTCCGTGCGGAGCCGTGCATGGAGCGTCAGCGCTTCCGCCCCGCCATCCAGTGCCGCTTGGGCGAACTCCAGGAAGTTCACATGGTCGGCGTCCCATCCCAGTCGGAACTTCACCGAAACGGGAATGGAGGTGTACCGTTTGATCTCCTGGACGATGGAGGTGATCATCTGGGGCTTTTTCATCAACGCCGAACCACTACCTGTCTTGGTTACCTTGGGAACCGGGCAACCGCAGTTGACGTCGATCATCACGGGATTCAGCGGCTGTACCTGTTCGACCGCCTTGGCGATCGGAGTGGTGGAACCCATGAACAATTGAATCACGTAGTCCGTCTCGCCGGGGGCGCGCTGCATCATGTCCGCCGTCTTGTCGCTGTCACGGTACAAGCCTTCGGCGCTGATCATCTCCGTATAGGTAAGATCCGCCCCATGGGCGATGCAGATGGAACGGAACGGCATGTCGGTGAATCCTGCCATCGGGGCGAGGAACAGATTTCCTCCGATGGTCTTCCCCCCGATGGTCACCGGATGGCAGAGAGGACGCTTCATGCGCTCTTCTCCTCCAGATTGAACGCCCGGAGGCTGTTCTCGTACAGCACCGGCGCGATCTCCTCAGGGTCGACGCCCCGGAGGGACGCGATGCATTTCAACGTTTCCGGCAGGAACGCCAGTTGGTTGCGTTGGTTCTGGTAGGGAACCGGAGCGATGAACGGCGCTTCACTTTCGATGACCATCCGGTCCAACGGCATCAGGCGGGCCACCTCCCTGAGGGAATGGCTGCTGGTGAACGTGACGTTGCCGGCGAAGCTGATCATAAGGTTCATGGACAGCGCCTCTTCGGCAAACTCCCAGTTTTCACTGAAGCAGTGGAGGATTCCCCCCGCTTCCGGCAGTTTGTCCCGGAGAATGGTAAGCACGTCGCCTCCGGCCATCCGGTTGTGGATGATCACCGGATAGTCCAGCTTGCGGGCGATATCCAGGCTTTTCAGAAACACTTCGATCTGGGCGTTCCGCTCCCCGTCGCGATGGTAGTAGTCCAGCCCGGTCTCGCCGATGGCGATGACCCCGGGAAGTTTGGCGTACTCCATCACTGTTTTCTCCCAGTCCTTGCCGGGATCCAGTGCGGTGGTCGGGGAAACCCCTACGGCATGGAAGACGTCATGCTGGCTCTCCAGATTGGCGTAGGTGCGTTTGAAATCGGCGAGGGTGTTGCAGATGCTGACCATGTGAGCCACTCCCTTGACCTTCGCCTTTTGGACCGCCATCAGCTGTTCCAGCTGGTTGGTGTCGATGAGACCGATGTGTGCATGTGTATCAAACAACCGCATGACGTGCTCCTTGAGGTGGTTCTCTTTCGGGATTATACGATGATGATACCATCACGGAGAGGGAAAGTCAAACGGCGTAATTCACAATCTTGACAATACTTACATCTTCCGTCTGTTTGACAAAACACCATGCATGTGATAGCGTGGGCAACATGAGAAAAGAGCATTACCACTCCACGATGGAGCAACAACATATCACCCGTCCCTCCAAGGCGTACATCTATCTGGTGCGCAATCCGTCCACCAACGAGATGACCGTGTGCGCGTGGGATGGAGTCCTGTACCCAGGCACTTCCGTCGTCACACCGACCCGCTATGGTCTGGACATGGGGGTTATTGTGGCCAACGCCGCCCACCTGGGTGGGGCCTACACCCCGGGGGACGCAACCTGCCGGGGCGCCTGCACCCGATGCGCCCAAGCCAGGGAAGAAGAAGCGGAGGAGGACGAACAGCCGCTGGTCGCCGCCGGCCAACCGGGGCCGGACGGAGAGCCGGTCGTCGCCCAAGGTGATGACCTGGATGAGATCATCTGGAACGAGGAGCCTGATGTCGATCCCTGCAGTGAGTGCGAGATGTGCACCAACGCCCGGGAGCCGGAGATGGTGGATATCTCCGGGGACGCCGTGTGGATCGACCGGCTTGCCACGCCGGCAGACCTTACCCGCTCCCAGGAACTGACCGCCAAAGAGGATGACGCCATGCGGATCTGCCGGGAGAAGATCGCCCAGCGAAAGCTGGAGATGAAGCTGGTCACCGCCCATTTCCTGCTGGGGGAGCCGAAGGTCCTGTTCTTCTTCACCGCTGATGTCCGAGTCGATTTCCGGGAACTGGTCAAGGACCTGGTCTCCGTGTTCCGCATCCGCATCGAACTCAGGCAGATCGGCGTGCGGGATGAGAGCCGCGTGCTGGGTGGCTTGGCCGTCCGCGGCAGGGACTTCTGCTGCCACTGTGTCACGGACAAGCTCAGCCCGGTGTCCATCAAGATGGCCAAGGAGCAGAACCTTTCGCTGAATTCGATGAAGATATCCGGACCTTGTGGCAGACTCCTTTGCTGTCTGGCATACGAATATGACTTCTACGTGGAGGAGAAGGCCAAGTATCCTCCGGAAGGAAGCCGGTTGAAGATCGGGGACGAACTGATGAAGATCACCGAGGTGAACATCCTTTCCAAGAAGGTATCCCTGTCGGGAAGCGAGGGACGGATGATGACCATCCCCACATCGGCATGCACGTTCAATCCGACGGAGAAGCGGTGGGAGCTGACCAAGGAATACCAGGACCAGTTATTCTCGGAGTGAAAAAGGGATAGGTCTGTATTGACCCATTTCATTGTCTGTGGTATTTTGTTAGACCGTCAGCCATTCGAGGCTGTGAATAGAAATCTTTCATTGAAAAGAACATACGTATCAGGAATGTGTTCGGAGGAAGTACATGAGAAATCGGTCTGCTGAGAAGAGAGAGCGCCAGGATGCCGTTCGCAGATTGCGCAATCGCGCGACGAAAGGTGCCATGCGCACTGCCTGCAAGAAGTTCGAGGCTGCAGTGGTAGCCGGAGACAAAGAGAAGGCTGCCACCACGTTGGCGCTTGCGCTCAAGTTGGTGGATACCGCGGCATCCAAGGGTGCGATCCACAGGAACACCGCCAATCGCACCAAGTCCCGTCTGAGTGGTCGGTACAATCGTTTGGTGGCTCCCGCCGCCGAGCAACCGAAAACCGAAGCTGCCCCCGCTCCCGCGGCCAACTGACGTCATACGGAAAGGATTGAGGAGTAGATCATGGCAGAGTCCAAATTGACAAAAGCGGCGATTATCGAAAACCTTCATGAAACTCACGGATTCAATCGGAGTGACATCCATATGATTATTGATGAGTTCTTTGAGGAAGTGAAAAAGGGACTCAAGAACGACAAGGTGATCGAACTCCGGGGTTTTGGCACGTTTGAGGTTCGCACCCGCAAGGGCCGTGAGAAAGCCCGCAATCCCAAAACAGGCGAGATTGTCGCCGTAGAGACCCATGGTGTTGCGATTTTCCGGCCCGGGAAAGAGTTGAAGGACTACGTCTGGAATCTTCGGGAAGCGAAGTCCGATACATAGGAGCAGTGGTTTGTCCGGTATTTCTCTTCGTAGGAACCTCAGGGCGGTATGTTCTGAGGTTCTTTTGTTATTGGTGAGTTCATTTGTCTACGCATTGGCTTTTCCCGGGTTCGTCACCAAGACGGGAATCGGCTTCATCGCGTTCTTCGCCCTGATTCCTGTCTTCATGGTGATCCGCAGGACATCCTGGAAACTCATCCCATGGTACGGGTTCTTCTATGGCTTCATGTTCTACCTGTTCTTCAACTACTGGCTGAAGTCATTCCATCCCCTTGCCATTCTGATCGTTCCGATCATCAAGGGCGGGGAGATGCTCCTGCTGTTCCCCTGTCTCAAGGCGGCGGACCGGTGGTTCCGCAAGCGTGGTTTTTTGGTGCAGGCGATCATCTGGACGGCATACACCTATCTCAGCCAGAGTTGGTTCGCCGGATATCCGTACGGCACCATCGCCTACGCCATCTGGCAGTATCGCCCGTTGATCCAGACCGCCTCCCTGTGGGGCATCTGGGGCATCAACTTTCTGATGATCCTTCCCCAGGCGTTCTTTGCCGTCCCGCTTGCCGACCATACGTCGGTGAAGGAATGGCTGGGAGAACGGAAACCGACGATGATCATCTACGCGGCGGTCATTGTCTTCTGCCTGGTCTTCGGCTTCGTCAGCATGGTCCATTGGGACGACGCCAAGCCGGATCGGACCTGGAGAGTGGCGACGGTACAGCACAACGCAAACTCCTGGCTGGGTGGCTACACCACGTACAAGCGGAACTTCAACAACCTGAGGAAGATGAGCCTGGAAGCGTTGGAACAGAAGCCACAGATGATCATCTGGTCGGAGACGGCGTTCGTCCCGTCGGTGGCATGGCACGAGAAGTATCCCTCCGATCCCGACACCTCCGCCCTGGTGGAGGAGTTCACTGATTTTGGCAAGAGCCTGCCGGTGCCGCTTCTGACCGGCAACCCGGAAGGGGTGCTGGATGATCCATCCAAGCCGGCCGTTTCGGAAGACGGCTCGTGGAACCGAAAGGACTACAACACCGTCATTCTGTTCGAGGACGGGGCCATCAAGGAGACGTACCGCAAGCAGCACCTGGTGCCGTTCACCGAGCACTTCCCGTACCAGAAACAGATGCCCCATCTGTACAACCTGCTGAAGGCCAACGATTACCATTGGTGGGAGAAGGGGACCGACCCGGTGGTGTTCCGCACCACCGACGGCCTGACGTTCTCCACGCCGATCTGCTTCGAGGATGTGTTCGGCGACCTGTGCGCCCGCTTCATCCGGGAAGGGGCCGACATGCTGGTCAACATGACCAACGACAACTGGTCGCAGTCCGTGGCGGCTGAAATGCAGCACATGGCCATGGCGGTGTTCCGCTCGGTGGAGAACCGGCGCACCACGGTGCGTGGCACCAACAGCGGCATGACCTGCGTCATCACGCCCGCCGGCAAGGTGGTCGACCCGATGACGCCGTTCAAGGCCGGCTGGCACATCTACGACGTGCCGGTTTACCAAAGCGCCACCCACAGCCAGACATGGTACACCACTTGGGGAGACCTGGTGGCCAAGCTGTTCGTCGGTCTGTCCATCACGCTGCTGTGTATCGGCGCGGTGGAAGCGATGTGTTCGAGAAGAAGGCATTGAGATGGAATACCAGCAGGTTTCAATCATCATCATCGGGACGGAGATCACCCGCGGGGTGATCGGTGACAAGCATGGACAGGTCATCTCCAGCGAGCTTTCCCGCCTGGGCTATACGGTGGGGCGGATCATCGTCGTGCCGGATGACGGGACGATCGGCAAGGTGCTGGGGGACTGTGTCCATGACAGCGATGTGGTGCTGGTCACCGGAGGTCTGGGGCCGACCAGCGACGACCTGACCCGCCGGGTGATCGCCCGCGCCGCCGGGGTGCCGTTGGTGCGCAACGAAGGCGTATACGACTGGCTGCATGACAAGATCGGGGAGCGGATCCATGGGGCCAATGAGATCCAGACGATGTTCCCCCAAGGCTTTGATCCGATCGCCAACCCCCATGGGACGGCTCCGGGATTCCGGGGTGTCATCACCGACGGGGATCGCCAGGTGGTCTGCATCTCCATGCCGGGGCCTCCCCGGGAAATGGATCCGATGTTCTTCAACGACGTGCTGCCGTACCTTGCCGCCCTGCGCGGGCACATCGACATACAGCGGGATGAATACTCCTCGTTCCTCATCGCCGAGGCGAAGCTTGATGAACTGTGCCAGAAGGCGGCCGTCCCCGGCGTCACCTGGGGGGACCGGTTCCAGGATTTCCGCATCAGCCTGTACGTCTCCGGGCCGGATCCGGCACGCAAGCAGTTCGTCGCCCGCCTAAGGGATCTGGTGGGGCCGGACCTGCTCTCCGACGGGGACCATGAGGCGGTGTCCCTGCTGGAGGATGTACTGAAAAAGGATCATCTGACCATCTCATCCGCCGAGTCGTGCACCGGGGGCCTCCTTGGCAAGATGCTGACCGACCAGGCTGGTTCTTCGGCGTGGTTCTGGGGCAGCATGGTCACCTATGCCGAGGCCGCAAAACAAACGATGCTGGGGGTGGATCCAAAGATTCTGGAGACGGTGGGCGCCGTTTCCAAGGAGTGCGCCATTGCCATGGCCGAGGGTGTGTTGCGGAAAAGCGGTACCTCTCTGGCCCTGTCCACCACCGGGTATGCCGGCCCGACGGGGGGTGATGTGGGTACGGTGTGGTTCGGTTTCGCCGCTCCAGACCGTGAGAGTCAGGCGGTGCGCCTCCATTTCACCACGCTGGGACGGGAATCGGTGCGCCGCCGAACCTCCGTCGCCGCCTGTATTCTTGCCGTACGGTATCTGGAAGGGTGTCGATTGCTTGACACGGTAGAAGCCTGGCAATATATTTAATCTATACTTTTTACGGGTACCAAGCGGAATACAATGGCAATTTCTGCCAGGGTCCGTATCATTCTCAATTCAATCTAAAAAAACATGAACAACGCCTCAGCGCGGCCTTGTTCCAAGTGGAGTACACTACATGTCTGATACCTTATTTGACGATTCTCAAATGCCGCAGGTCCCGGAGAGCCAAGGAATGAAGCCCCAAGCACCGGTTGAACGAAAAGCAATCGTACGCAGGGTTCATAAACCTCGTATGGTGGTGGCGAAACAAGCCGCCGCCCCGGAAGTGGAAGCTCCGGCGCCTTCGCCTGTGGAACCAGCGCCCCAGGTGGTGGAGGAAGAAGCGAAACCACCGGTTGCCGAGGAATACGTCGAAGCGGTGGAGCGGGAACGCAGTGAGGATCGCCAGTCGGTCAACGATGGGGTGAATCCCGAGGAACAGGCCATCCAACGCGTCGCAGAACGGGAAAACGAACGGATCGAGGAACGTGAGAATTCCCCGGAACCGATGAGCCGGATGGATCGTGGTGACGGCCGTCGGATGAACAACAACAACTATCGTGGGCGGAACAACCGCAACAACCGCCAATTTCAGAAGAACAAGAACAACAACAATAATAATCCAAACAACCAGAACCGGAACCAACGCCATCAGGAAGACTATCCCCAGGACATCAACATCGAGGAGCACCCCGAAGCCGAGATCCTGAACGTCAACGATTATTCCGTGCTTCCCATCGAAGCGCTGAGGAAGATCGGGGTGGAGAAGGGGATCGACCCGGATATGATCCTAGACCTGCGCAAGCAGGAGATCATCGCCGAGCTCCTGAAGCGGCATTCTTCCAAAGGCGGCGTGATCGTCGGCAGCGGCACGCTGGAGATCCTGCCGGATGGGTTCGGCTTCCTCCGCAGCGCCAACAACAGCTATCTCTCCGGACCGGAAGACATCTACATCTCCCCGGCCCAGGTGAAGAGCCTGTCGTTGAAAACAGGGGATGTGGTGTACGGACAGGTCCGCACGCCGCGTGACGGAGAGCGGTTTTTCGCCATCCTTCGGATCCTGTCCATCAACGGGGATGACCCCATCAAGGCGAAGACCCGCGCGTCGTTCGAAAGCCTGACGCCGCTGTTCCCCAACCAGCGGATCAACCTGGAGACGCCGGAAGAGGACATCTCCATGCGGATCATCAACATGTTCTGCCCGATCGGCAAAGGCCAGCGTTCGTTGATCATCGCTCCGCCCCGGACCGGCAAGACGGTGTTGATGCAGAAGATCGCAAACGCCATCAGCACCAACTATCCGGACATCGTCCTGATGGTTCTTCTGGTTGATGAACGGCCGGAAGAGGTCACCGACATGCGCCGCCACGTCAAAGGCGAGGTGATCGCCTCGACGTTCGACGAACAGGCCTCCCGCCACGTACAGGTCGCCGAAATGGTCATCGAGAAAGCAAAACGCCTGGTGGAGCACAAGCGTGATGTGGTGATCCTCTTGGATTCCATCACCCGTCTCGCCCGGGCGTACAACCAGACGGTGCCTGCCAGCGGCAAGATCCTCTCCGGTGGTGTCGATTCCAACGCCCTGCACAAACCCAAACGGTTCTTCGGCGCGGCGCGGAACATCGAGGAAGGCGGATCGCTCACCATCATCGCCACCGGTTTGATCGAAACCGGCAGCAGGATGGATGAGGTGATCTTCGAGGAGTTCAAAGGCACCGGCAACAACGAGATCATCCTTGACCGCAAGCTTGCCGACCGGAGAATCTTCCCTGCCATCAACATCAAGAAGAGCGGCACCCGTCGTGACGACCTGTTGCTTCCCGCCGATGAGGCCGCCCGTGTGTGGTTGTGCCGCAACGCGGTGGGCGATATGGACGAGCAGGACCTCACCCCGTTCCTCATTGACAAAATCAGGAAGACCAAGGATAATGAGGCGTTCTTACGTTCGATAAATACGGATGTGCAATCCAGCGCACCTGCCTATTGAGGGACGGAGACGGATGTGAAACACAATCCGCTGCATCATCCAGCGGATGATCATAGATCTGGAGGGTTTTATTATGAAGAAAGGCATTCATCCCGATTATCAGCTGCGCGAAATCCATTGCTCTTGTGGCAATGTCATCAAGACCAAAACCACGTCGCAGAACCTGCAGGTGGAAATTTGCTCCGCCTGCCATCCGTTCTACACCGGTGAGCAGAAAGTCGTCGATACGGCAGGACGCATCGAGCGCTTCAACAAGCGGTACGGCCTGGACAAGAAGACGAAATAAGCGGATTGTAGGGAAAAAGAAGCCGTCTTGTGTACAACAAGATGGCTTTTTTCATGTTTTTTCGGAAACATGCTTTTTTCATATTTTCAGGAATTGATGTCGGAAAAATGGAGAAATACGAGGGACACGCTTCTTGAAAAACCATCTAACTCCATACAACACAGTGAATTGAAGTATCTGTGAAAATGATACGAAATCTCTTATTTCCTGTATATTGTTGCAACAACATCATAACTTTTTGTTGCAATATGGCCACTTGTGCCATAAAATGAGGGGCAAAGCTACTCGTAGACGGCGTTTGATGGAAAAGATTTATGAAGCACATATGAAGGAGTTCGGGGAAAAACCTCAGGTGGTGGGTGAGGTCCCGGGAATCTGCACGCTTTTCGGCAGTTTTTCCGATTTGTGCGGCGGTTTTT
>Ga0172378_10006380_pt1 | contig 11023 bp, 11 predicted proteins | sample GrowelOW332metaG_FD_119755 | JGI IMG/M metagenome (GOLD analysis project Ga0172378, IMG submission 119755) | Groundwater microbial communities from an aquifer near a municipal landfill in Southern Ontario, Canada - Pumphouse #3_1 metaG | ecosystem: Environmental > Aquatic > Deep subsurface >... | reverse complement strand
TTGACTGAAGAGGCATTGCAAGCGAACGCGTCGCAGTTGCGCCAAAATCAATGGCGTTTGCAGAAATCATTCGATGTGGATTATATACCATCTAATGATTTCTCTTTCTACGATACAATGCTCAATACGTCTGTTATGTTCAATACCATGGAACTATATTTTATTATTTTTGAACACAGCTGTCCCGTTTAGAAATCGTCAGGTTCGAATAGACTTGGGTAAGAGTCATTCAACTCGCTTTCTTCGGAAACAGTTTTGTTAAACAAGCGATAAAAATCAACGCATCCTTTGTCCATCAGATAGATAGCTTCTGCTTCTATATAGAGGTTGTCCAAAGCCTTTATGTCTCCGTCAGATATATAGATACTGGCAAATTGCTTCTAAGGTCAAGTAGTGTGTGCATATTGATGCCACCTTTATTCGTCCTAAATTTTGCCCAAGGACAAAGCTTCAGGCATAGGCTAATGGTACTGCTATCGAATGCATAAACCATATTGTCAAGATCTAAACGAAAAGGATCCTTTTCATAAAGCGGTCGAACTTTCTTCAACAGAACTTGAGCGAAATCGGCATATATCCGCCAATCACATTTTTCATTTGCCTTTGCTAATGTATTTCTTGGTACAGCATAACTGATTCCGCAATGGTATAGCTTACTTGACAATGCAGTGAGGCAACTTTCTATATCTCTCAAGCTATCCCTGTTTGTTAGCTGGGCATAACTCATAACAAAAATATATCTACAAGAAAATTCTCTTGTTCTATAATTTCCATTATAGCGGTCAATACAAGCGTTAAACTCTCGCTCAGGAATCAGAGACATGATCTGAGAATATGTAGTTTTGCCTTTATTCATGCTGCACACACAATTATGTTATGCGTGCAAATGTAGAAAACAAAATCGTATACACGATTTTATTGATATAACTAATTGATAATTAATAAATAAAGTACTAGTTCTTTTATTTTAACGGGACAATAGTGATTTGTCAAAATAAAAAAATACAAATCAAAAAAATATCCATTCCAGCAAGCTAGCTTGCTGGAATGGATAAATCATAGTATGTTTGTCCAATTAAACCTGTAACGCTTATTTAGGACTTGATAAGGTAAAATTGATTCTTAGCCTATCATAATGAGAAAAATTTTCTCATTATGATAGGCTTCTTTTATTTACTTACAACACCACATTCATTATAACATATTCATAAACAGTGATTAATACATGGCCGCATTTCTTTGGCATACAAATAGCATATAGAAAAGAAACAAGGAAAAGGATTAAATATGTATAACTAAAAAAGAAGAATATGCTTACAGTGATATTAGTAATAGCAGGAATTATCTGCTTCGGACTATTTTATAAAACAATAGAGTTTTTTGAAAAAATATTAAATTTACCATTATGATCCCATTATTTATTATAGCGATAGCTTTGTTTTGTTACATCTGCTATGTATTATTAAAACCCGAAAAATTTTGACAGAAATGAAAAATGAGAATAATAAACGGATATGTTCTCGCAAATCCCTGTCCGTAATGCAATCGTTAAAATCAACACATGTTTTGATTGTCATATCATTGGTTGCTGTTATAATCGGGCTCATCTTGAATTGCTCCTTAAATTGAAAATCACATAAATAAGAAAATATGAATACAGAAATTTTAGGCATAATTGTAATGTTTGTTCTGGCGGTAGCTTTGGCAATACCTTTAGGAAAATATATCGCAAAAGTTTACGGAGGAAAAAAGACATTTCTTGACCCCATCTTTAATCCTATAGACAGGCTATTATATAAATTAGGAGGAGTTAATCCTCTGACAGAGATGATCTGGAAGCAACATCTTGTGGCACTACTCACTATCAACCTTATTTGGTTTTTGTTAGGGATGCTCATTTTAATGACACAGGGCATTCTTCCTCTAAATCCGGATAATAATCCAAGCATGTCTCCTGACCTGGCATTTAACACGACTATATCCTTTGTGGCAAATTGCAACTTACAGCATTACTCGGGAGAAACAGGCTTAAGTTATTTAGGTCAGATATGGCTGATGTTCTTACAATTTGTGTCGGCTGGTACAGGTATGGCAGCGGCAGCAGTTGTATTCAGGGCATTCCGGGATAAAAGTACGACACAGTTAGGCAATTTCTATGAGTATTTTATAAAATCATGTACCCGTATCTTACTGCCTATATCTTTTATTATAGCCATCATTCTTGTGTTTGAAGGCACTCCTATGACATTCGAAGGAAAAGACAGTGCCTCCACATTGCAAGGAAATGCCATAGAAGTATCCAGAGGACCCGCAGCTGCATTTATAGCAATCAAACATGTCGGAACAAACGGAGGCGGTTTCTTCGGGGCTAACTCCGCCCATCCGTTCGAGAATCCTTCTTATCTGACCAATATGGAAGAAATGGTTGCCCAGTTTGTTATCCCGATAGCAATGATTTTCGCTTTTGGTTACTTTACCGGAAAAAGAAGACTCGCGCGAATTATATTTGGCGTGATGACAATCGGATTCTTACTACTCGTTATGCCGAATATAGTAATGGAAACGAATGGTAACCCTGCTATCTCCGCAATGGGTATAGATAATTCTTTAGGAGCGATGGAAGGAAAAGAGACTCGCATAGGAGCTGCTGCTTCCGGATTCTGGAGTATTGTCACAACTGTTATTTCTACAGGATCAATCAATGTTATGCACGACAGTACGATGCCATTGTCCGGTATGAATCAGTTATTAGCCATGATGGTCAATTGTTTTTATGGTGGTGTAGGTGTAGGTATACTAAACTTCCTGATATTTATAATTCTCGCTGCATTTATAAGTGGTTTGATGGTTGGGCGTACCCCTGAATTCTTAGGAAAAAAGATAGAGGCTCGGGAAATGAAGATAGCAATGATTATTGCATTGATACACCCGTTTCTTATTCTGGCAGGAACAGCACTGGCCACTGCTTTTCCTGATCAGGGGGCATCCACGCTTAATAATCCCGGATTCCATGGCTTCAGTGAAATCCTTTATGAATATACTTCATCCTCAGCAAACAATGGTAGTGGATTTGAAGGATTGGGAGATAACACTCTATGGTGGAATATAAGTACAGGTATCGTGTTGATGTTATCCCGTTTCCTTCCAATAATAGGCTCGGTAGCCATTGCCGGACTTTTGGCCGAAAAGAAATTTATCCCCGAAGGTGACGGTACATTAAGAACTGACACGGCGACGTTTGCTACAATGGTATTTGCCGTCATTCTGATTATCGCATTGTTGTCCTTTTTACCTGCTCTTTCCTTAGGTCCTGTTGCTGAATATTTCATCTTGTATTAAATATAAATTCAAAGAGAATATGAATAAGAATCAATCTTTGTTTCAGAAAGACTTAGTGCAGGAAGCACTTAAACAATCTTTTGTGAAACTGAATCCCCAAATAATGTTCCGTAATCCGATTATGTTTACTGTGGAGATCGGGACAATAGTCATGCTTTTCGTTTGTCTTTGGACTTTATCCGGAGAAACTTCTCACGGAAGTTTCGGATACAACTTCATAGTCTTTCTTGTACTTCTTATGACTGTGTTGTTTGCCAATTTTGCCGAAGCTATTGCCGAAGCACGTGGTAAAGCTCAGGCTGATAGTTTACGCAAGACGAGGGAAGAGACACCCGCAAAAATTCAAGACGGCAGAGTTATATCTTCTGCCATGTTAAAAAAAGGAGATGTATTTGTTTGTGAATCAGGAGATATTATTCCTGCCGATGGCGAAATTATCGAAGGGCTGGCAACAATAGATGAGAGTGCAATCACCGGAGAATCAGCTCCCGTAATCAGAGAAGCCGGAGGAGATAAAAGTTCGGTCACCGGAGGAACTAAAGTTCTATCGGATAAAGTAATCGTACAGGTTACAACCCAACCCGGAGAAAGTTTTCTGGATAAGATGATTACTTTGGTAGAAGGAGCAAGCCGCCAAAAAACACCCAACGAAATCGCTTTAACTATCCTGCTTGCAGGGTTCACACTTGTCTTTATTATTGTCTGCGTTACATTAAAACCTTTTGCCGACTATGCAAATGTATCAATTACAATTACAGCTTTCATATCTTTGTTTGTGTGTCTGATTCCTACCACCATTGGAGGGTTGTTGTCTGCTATCGGAATTGCAGGTATGGACAGGGCATTACGAGCCAATGTGATAACCAAGAGCGGAAAAGCTGTAGAAACGGCCGGAGATATCGACGTCCTGCTTTTAGATAAAACAGGTACCATTACAATCGGTAACCGTAAAGCAACGCATTTTTATCCTGCCGATGGAGTAAACAATGATGAGTTTGTCCGGGTTGCTGTTCTCAGCTCATTAGCAGATCAGACACCCGAAGGCAAATCAATAGTAGAACTAGCTCAAGTGAATCCGTCAAATTACAATATGCCTGCATCTCGTTTTAAATTTATTGAATTTACAGCAGAGACACGTTGCTCGGGTGTAGATGTCGGAGATATACAAATCCGAAAAGGGGCTGCCGATGCCATCCGGGCATTAGCTGAAAGAAACGGGAACTCATATCCCGAAGATGTTGCTAATATGGTGAAAATAATCTCAGAAAACGGAGGAACACCTTTAGTTGTCTCGCTTAATAATAAAATTGTCGGTACGATCGAACTACAAGATATTATTAAACCGGGTATACAAGAACGCTTTGAACGCTTGCGTAAGATGGGAATAAAAACAGTAATGGTAACCGGAGACAATCCGCTGACTGCAAAATATATTTCGGAAAAAGCTGGAGTTGATGACTTTATTGCGGAAGCCAAACCCGAGGATAAGATGAACTATATTAAAAAAGAGCAGAATGAAGGACGGCTGGTTGCAATGATGGGAGACGGTACAAACGATGCTCCTGCTCTCGCTCAAGCCAATGTGGGGGTAGCGATGAACAGCGGAACTCAGGCTGCTAAAGAAGCCGGAAATATGGTGGATCTGGATAATGACCCGACCAAACTGATCGAGGTGGTAGAAATCGGTAAGCAGTTGTTAATGACTAGAGGTACGCTTACTACATTCAGTATTGCAAATGATGTTGCTAAATACTTTGCTATTATTCCGGCTTTGTTCATAACTGCGATACCTGCTTTGCAGAACCTTAATATCATGAGATTAAGCAGTCCCGAAAGTGCTATCCTTTCAACCATTATTTTCAATGCAATCATTATTCCCATTCTGATACCGTTAGCATTAAAAGGAGTTGCCTATAAACCGATAGGAGCATCGGCTCTTTTAAGACGAAATCTTCTTATTTACGGTTTAGGGGGAATTCTTATTCCATTCGTAGGAATTAAATTAATAGATATAATCGTATCATTATTCATCTGATAAAAATAAAGAAAATGAAACAGCATATTATTCCGGCCATCAGGCTCACAGTAGCTACATTATTACTCTTTGCGGTTGTTTATCCGGTTACACTTTGGGGGATTGCCCAGCTGTCACCAAACTCAGGCAAAGGAGAAGTAATAGAACAAAACGGAAAAACGTATTATTCAAATATTGGGCAATCATTTACCGACGATAAATATTTCTGGTCACGTCCATCGGCTGTCGATTACAATGCGGCAGGCTCTGCCGGAAGCAACAAAGGCCCATTAAATGAAGAATATCTGGCACAGGTTCAGACACGTATAGACACTTTTCTTGTGCATAATCCGGAGGTAAATAAATCCGAAATTCCGGTCGATATGATAACTGCTAGCGGTAGCGGTCTTGATCCTGATTTTTCAGATCAGGCTGCTAAGGTGCAAGTAAAACGCATAGCAAAAATTCGCAAGATAGACGAAGCTAAATTACTTGAGCTGATCGCTACCCAAACAGAAAAACCCTTGTTGGGTTTATTCGGCCCTGAAAAAATCAATGTATTAAAGCTGAATATAGCATTGGATAATTTGAAATAATAAAGTCAATATTTAAAAGATAAAAGATGAAACAAAGTTTAGTTCTTCTGGCAATATTGCTGAAGGCGGGACAAATAGTGTCCGCACAAGAAAAAAGTAATCCGCTTACAATCAGTGGTTATGCTGAAGTGTATTATCAATATGATTTTAGCAATCCTATAAATAACAAAAGGCCCAGATTCGTTTACAGCCATGACAGGAACAATGAATTCAATCTGAATTTAGGCTTTATCAAAGCTGCATATAATACTGAAATGCAGAGGGATAATTTAGCTATTGCGGCAGGTACATACATGAATGTCGATTATTACATCTTGCCTAACCTGGTTTGGCGGACAGAAGTCAAAAATCTGAATAGTAAAGATGTTATCTTTTTAGACAGGGATAATGAGATGGACAAAAATAATGTTTCTGCAATATCGAGTATTGACGTTAATTTCTAAATCCACTTATTAATTTTCAAAACTCTTGCCGGTTTATGGACAAGAGTTTTGTACTTTTATTTTATACAAAAAAAACTACTTTTAAAACAGATTGTTTTTATATCAAGGATGTAAGAACTAATTTGAAAATCGTATTAAACGATGGATGAGGATAGAAAAAGTGCTGAATATTTTCTCAGTTTGATCAAACAATCGAAAAGAGGTAAATTTAAACTATATATCGGGATGATTGCTGGTGTAGGTAAAACTTACAGGATGCTTCAAGAAGCACACATTCTTTTGGAAGGAGGTGTAGATATAAAAATCGGCTATATTGAAACTCACAACAGGCAGGAGACTGTAGCGTTATTGGGTGGAATACCTGTGATTCCAAGAAGGAAAATCTTTTATAAAGGCAAAGAGCTGGAAGAATTGGATGTACAGGCTGTTATAAATTTACGTCCCGAAGCTGTAATTGTGGATGAACTGGCTCATACAAATATAGAGGGTAGTAAGAACGAAAAACGTTGGCAGGACGTCCTTGAAATACTCGAAGCCGGGATTAATGTTATTAGTGCAGTAAACGTTCAGCACATAGAGGGACTGAATGAGGAAGTAAGAAAAATTACAGGCATAGAAGTAAGTGAACGCATTCCTGATCGAGTTATAGCTATGGCGGACGAAGTTGTGAACATCGATCTGTCTGCCGATGATTTGGTAACCCGGCTTAAAGACGGGAAAATATATCCGTCCGATAAGATACAGGCTGCTTTAGCTAATTTCTTTAAGACCGAACACATCCTTCGTTTACGCGAGTTAGCTTTAAAAGAGGTAGCAAGCCATGTATTGAAAAAAGCTGATGATGAAACATTTTCATCCCAGCCCGGACTGCATGAAAATTTTATGGCATGTATAGGGAGTAATGGAAAGAAAGCTAACAACATTATCCGAAAGACAGCACGTCTGGCCAGTTATTACAGTGGCGAATGGTATGTGCTGTATGTACAGACTCCGAAGGAAGGAGCCGATAAAATAGCCTTAGACAGCCAGCGAAAATTGATAAACAGTTTCAAAATGGCTATTGAATTGGGTGGGCAGGTTATACAATTAAAGCATAAGAATATACCGGAAGCAATTCTTGAGCAAGCTATTAAGAAAGATGTATCGACTGTTTGTATAGGGATGCCTTACATCAGCAGATGGCGCATGTTGCTTTATGTCACCACATACAAGAAAATATTAAGAGAATTAAAAAAAGAAGGTATAGACCTAATTATACTGTCATGAAAATAAAGACCAAATTAACATCCGGAGTAGGACTGCTTTTCTGCCTGATTATATTATTGGCAGGTGTTAGTATCTGGTATATCAACAATCTCATGAGAGATACCAAAAATATACTCATGACCAATTACAATACACTGGAATACTCCCGTAATATGTTGATTGCCTTAGATGGGATGAAAACAGACCCGCAAGCCGTATCTTCATTTGAAATAAATCTAAAAAAGCAACTGACAAATGAAACAGAAATAGGAGAATCCAACATAACATTGCAGATATCGAATCTTTTCTCTGATTTGAAACACAATACAGAGAATGACAGCCTCAAAATCATAATAAGAAAAGATATTGCAACTCTGATGAAACTCAATATGGATGCGATTGTCCAAAAGAGCCATATAGCAAATAATACCGCAGAGAATGCCATCATCTGGATCATTATAACAGGTGTTTTGTGCTTTCTTATTGCTTTCGCTTTGCTAGTCAAACTACCCGGTAACATTGCAAACCCGATTCTTCAATTAACAGAAAGTATAAAAGAGATCGCAAATCAGAATTACCGGCAACGTCTAAACTATGAAAGTCATAACGAATATGGAGATTTGGCTAAATCTTTCAATACAATGGCTGAAAAACTGGAAGAGTATTCAAACAGCAGGCTAGAGAAAATATTGAAAGAAAAGAAACGGGTGGAAACCCTTATCAATAATATGCATGATCCTGTTATCGGGCTTGATGAATGTAAATTTATTATTTTCATCAACGACGAAGCCTTGAAAATAACAGGTTTATCCCGCAATGAAATTTTAAATAAACCGGTTCAGGATATTGCCGTTACAAATGATCTGATTCGTACACTTATTGTTGACCTCATTGATCCTTCAGCAAAAAAAGACGAAGGACCGTTAAAGATCTTTTCTGATGACAAACAATCTTATTTTCAGAAAGAAATCATCCATATAGAAATCAATAAGACAGGACAAAATATAACAGAACTGATCGGTTATGTTATTCTGTTAAAGAATATCACTATTTTTAAAGAATTGGACTCGGCTAAAACCAACTTTATCGCTACTATATCTCACGAGCTTAAGACTCCGATATCTTCGATAAAGATGAGTACACAATTACTCGAACATAATGAAACAGGAATATTGAACGATGAACAGAAACAGTTAGTGGATGGCATAAAAGAAGACAGCACGCGACTTTTACAAATCACCGGAGAACTACTGAATATGTCTCAGGTAGAGACAGGAAATATTCAATTGAATATTCAATCGACAGATCCTGAACTAATAGTCAGATATGCAATTGACACCGTAAAGTTACAAGCAGAGCACAAGAAAATAAAGCTTCAGATGGATATGGAACCTGATATTCCATTGATTGTGGCTGACGCCGAAAAAACAGCATGGGTTCTTATTAATTTTCTGACTAATGCTATCCGTTATTCAATGGAAGATAGCGACATTTTGGTTTCTTTAAGAAGAGAAAATAAAGGAGCAATATTCTCCGTTAAGGATTTTGGGAAAGGAATTGATTCCAGATATAAGAAAAAAATATTTGAACGTTATTTTCAAATACCCGGAAGCTTAAAGTCGGGGTCAGGTTTGGGATTGGCTATAAGCAAAGAGTTTATTGAAACTCAAGGAGGCACAATAGGTGTTAATAGCGATCTGGGTATGGGAAGTACATTCTTTTTTATTATTCCTTACAGTAAAATCTAAGCTCTCTGTCCCATAAAAAATAATAAAAATGAAAAAAATATTATTAATTGACGATGAAGAAAAACTTCGTAAACTGATGGCCCGTATCATCGAGCTTGAAAAGATAGAAGTATTTCAGGCCGAGAATGCAACAGCAGGATTGAAGCTATTAGAGAAACAGTATTTTGATGTTATCATTTGTGATGTCAAGCTACCTGATGCTAATGGTGTTGATCTGATCCCTCAAATGAAAAGAATACAGCCGTTGGCTGAAATCATACTTCTGACTGCGTATGGGAACATACCTGATGGCGTTCAGGCTATAAAGAACGGAGCTTTTGATTATATCACAAAGGGTGATGACAACAATCGCATAATACCTTTGGTGTACAGGGCTTTGGAAAAAGTGGAATTGTCTAAACGAGTGACCCGACTAGAACAAAAAATAGAGCAAAAATATTCTTTTGATAATATTATAGGGAGATCTATTTCTATTCTTTCTGCGATAGAGATGGGACGTAAAGTAGCGCAAACAGATGCTACTGTATTGTTGACAGGAGAAACCGGAACGGGTAAGGAAGTTTTTGCTCAATCGGTACACTACGGAAGCCTGCGAAAGAATAAGCCTTTTGTCGCAATTAATTGCTCTGCCTTTAGTAAGGAGCTATTGGAGAGCGAACTATTCGGACACAAAGCGGGAGCATTTACAGGAGCTTTAAAAGATAAAAAAGGCCTTTTTGAAGAAGCTAACGAAGGGACTATTTTTCTGGACGAAATCGGAGAAATGGCAATTGATCTTCAAGCCAAAATACTAAGGGTACTCGAAACGAAAGAGTTTATAAAAATAGGTGAAACCAAATCGCAAAAGATTGATGTAAGGATTATTGCCGCTACAAATCGAATTTTGGAGAAAGAAATTGAGACAGAACATTTCCGCCGCGATTTATTTTATCGTTTATCTGTTTTTCAGATACATTTACCTCCTCTAAGAGAGCGCATTTCTGACATAAAATTGTTTGTTGATGAATTTGTAAATCTGTTTGCAACTAAATCGAATAAAAGGATCAATACAATTTCCCCCGATTATTTAAAGTTATTGGAACAAAATAGCTGGAAAGGAAATATAAGGGAATTAAGGAATGTTATTGAGCGTAGTGTGATTCTAACCGATGATGAAACTTTAGGTATCGAAACATTGCCTTTGGAAATACAATACCCGAATACTGATTCACCTGAATATATAACAACTCTGGCTTTATCAGATATTGAAAAGTTGCATATCAGAAAGATTTTAGATTATACGAAAGGAAATAAAGCGGAAACTGCCCGGATACTCAAAATAGGAATTGCGACGCTATATCGGAAAATAGAAGAATATAAACTATAAGAATCAAAATCTTCTAACTTCATGTTTACTATTTTTTTACAAATTCAAAAATCCAAACTATTGTTCTTATTCTTTACATAATCCTTGACCTGAGATTTCAATTGTTCTATATTAAATATACAATCTATGGCGGATTTCTGAGATGGATCCATTTTTGACCTATGGGTCAATTTGCGTGGTGCAACATGCTCTAATCTGCGATAAATGCTGGTGGTTTGAGAGATTCAAAACATTCAGAGCCAAAATCGAGCAATGTAACTTCTCTATAGGTC
>Ga0172378_10006379_pt1 | contig 11024 bp, 9 predicted proteins | sample GrowelOW332metaG_FD_119755 | JGI IMG/M metagenome (GOLD analysis project Ga0172378, IMG submission 119755) | Groundwater microbial communities from an aquifer near a municipal landfill in Southern Ontario, Canada - Pumphouse #3_1 metaG | ecosystem: Environmental > Aquatic > Deep subsurface >... | reverse complement strand
TTGTCGCTAATGATGATCAACGTTTCGACTTCCGTGATTTCATCCTTTTCGACGCGGTACGTTGCATTTTCGACGAGATCCAGGAATTGGACCTTACCGTCGACATTGCTGATGATCGGGCTGTTATAAAGATCCCATTCGAACATCACGGCACCCTTCTTGACCGCGTCCTTGTCCTTGACGTGGAGGATGGCGCCATACGGGACCTGATAACGGCCCTTGTTGATGCCCGTGGAATCGTAAATTACAAGTTCACCCATACGGCTCACGACGACGGTGTTGCCGTCATGCGTGACAACGTCCACGTTTTCGAGCTCGATATGGCCGTCGACGAGGGCCTTCTTGTCGCTTTCAACCGTGAGACGGCTGGAAGCGCCGCCGATATGGAACGTGCGGAGGGTGAGCTGAGTACCGGGTTCGCCGATGGACTGCGCCGCAATGACGCCCACGGCTTCGCCGAGGTCCACCGGACGGCCGGAGGAGAGCATACGGCCGTAGCACTTCGCGCAGACGCCGGAGGGGGAAGCGCAGGTGAGCACGGAACGCATCTTGACGTGTTCGATACCGGCGGCGGTGATCTTCGAAAGGTCGCGTTCGGTAACGAGCTCGCCGGCCGTGACGATCACTTCGCCGGTGACCGGATGCTTGATGTCTTCGACAGGGACGCGGCCAAGGAGTCTTTCCTCGAGCGGGATGATCGTGTCATCGCCGTCCTTGAACGCGGAGATATCAATACCCTGATCTGTGTGGCAATCGTCTTCAGTGATGACGAGATCCTGAGCGACGTCAACGAGACGGCGGGTAAGGTAACCGGCATCGGCAGTCTTAAGAGCCGTATCGGCGAGACCCTTGCGGGCACCGTGAGAGGAAATGAAGTATTCCATCACGTTCAGGCCTTCGCGGAAGCAGGACTTAATCGGGTTTTCGATAACTTCCTGACCGCCGAGTTGTTTCGTCGGCTTCTGCATCAGACCGCGCATACCGGAGAGCTGCTTGATCTGTTCGCGGCTGCCGCGGGCGCCGGAATCCGCCATCATGTAAACAGGGTTGAATCCGTCGCGGTCGCGGGAAAGGAGATCCCACTGCTTCGCGGCGACATCGTTCGTGGTGCGGGACCAGACATCGATGATCTGGTTGTAACGTTCGCCGTCCGTGATGACACCGTCTTCGTAGAGTTCGCGGATCTGGTTCACCTTCTGGGTAGCGGCATCGAGCATCGCCTGCTTTTCCTGCGGAATCACCATCTCGGCGATAGCCACGGAGCAGCCGGAGCGAGTCGCCCAGCCGTAGCCGAGCGCCTTGATGTCATCCAGATAGTTCACCGTCATCCGGTTGCCGCTTCTGCGGTAGAGATCGTCGACGGACTTCGCGATGACCTTCTTGCTGAAAGTATCATTCGCATAGCCGATGACGTTCGGGATGATCTGGTTCAGGACAATGCGCCCGACGGTCGTCTTGATCATCGAGGATTCCTGAAGGGTGAGAAACTTTACCTTCTCGCCGGCCTTGGCGACAACATCCACGTTGCCGTTATCGTCCGGCTGTTCGCGGGTGCACTTGGTGTCTCGTTCAAGGGCGCCCACGTAAATCTTGCGGCCCTTTTCGAGGCGGAGGAAGCATTCCGCATTCAGGTCGATAGCGCCGTTCGCATAAGCGCGGAGGGCTTCATCGGAAGAATAGAAATGCATTCCGGCACCCTTGCGGCCCGGGCGCGGTTTGGAGATGTAATAAAGTCCAAGCACAATATCCTGAGACGGCACGGCGATAGGCTGACCGGAAGCCGGGTGCAGAATGTTGTTCGAAGAAAGCATCAGAACGCGGCATTCGAGCTGCGTTTCGAAGGAAAGCGGAAGGTGCACAGCCATCTGGTCACCGTCGAAGTCCGCGTTGAAAGCGGTACAGACGAGCGGATGCAGGCGGATGGCGCTGCCTTCGATAAGTTTCGGGTAGAACGCCTGGATACCGAGGCGGTGAAGGGTCGGAGCGCGGTTCAGCATCACCGGATGGTCTTCGATGATCTGTTCGAGAATGTCCCACACTTCGGGACGTTCCGCATCGACGAACTTCTTAGCGGCCTTGAGCGTATAAACCACGCCGTCCTCTTCCAGCTTCTGAATGATGAACGGCTTGTAAAGCTCGAGGGCCATGCGTTTCGGAAGACCGCACTGGTGCATCTGAAGTTCCGGGCCCACGACAATCACGGAACGGCCGGAATAGTCCACGCGCTTACCGAGAAGGTTCATACGGAAGCGGCCCTGCTTGCCCTTGAGGAGTTCGGCGAGGGACTTGAGCGGACGGTTGGAACCGGCGCGGGCCGTGCGGCGGCCGCTGTCGAACAGCTGGTCAACGGCTTCCTGGAGCATGCGCTTCTCGTTGCAGAGAATCACGTTCGGGGCCTTGATGTCGATCAGCTTCTTGAGGCGGTTGTTGCGGTTGATTACGCGGCGGTAAAGTTCATTAAGGTCGGAAGTCGCAAAGCGTCCGCCATCGAGCGGAACGAGCGGACGGAGATCCGGCGGGATAACGGGGAGCACATCGAGAATCATCCATTCCGGCTGATTCGCAACATTCTTCGCTTCCTTCGGATACCGATCGCAGAACGCCACATAAGCGGATTCGATGCTGTATTCCGGATTTTTCTTGACGTATTCTTCCTTGAACGCGGCGACGGCGTCCGCAAGGTCGCGGACTTCGGAGTACGTCGTGCTCTGACGGCGCTTGTCCGGATCCTCGAAATAACCACGGAAATCATCGATCTGGGACTTCTTGAAAGCTTCGACAATTTTGAGACGCTTCACGGCCTCGTCACGCTTCGTCTTGGACTTGGACGTGGCATCAATGCGGAGCTTTTCAGAAAGTTCAACGAAATTGATACGGGAAAGAAGTTGCTTGATAGCCGGAGCGCCCATCTTCGCCGTGAAATGACGGCCTTCCTTTTCAAGGTCATCATACTGGAACTGGTCGATCAGCTGGTTTTCCTGCAGGTCCGTGTTGCCCGGATCCAAGACAACGTACTTCTCATAGTAGATAACGTTGTCAAGGGACTTGGTGTCCATGTTCAGCAGAGCGCCGATGACGCAGGGCTGATTGCGGACGAACCAGATATGGGCAAGCGGAATGGCAAGGTCAATGTGACCCATGCGCTGGCGGCGCACCTTGGAGGTCGTGACTTCTACGCCGCAGCGGTCACAGATGACTCCCTTGTAGCGGATGCGCTTGAACTTACCGCAATTGCATTCCCAGTTCTTGACAGGTCCGAAAATGCGTTCGCAGAACAGGCCGTCCTTTTCCGGCTTGAAGGAACGATAGTTGATCGTTTCCGGTTTCGTCACTTCGCCATAAGACCAGTAACGGATCAGATCCGGAGAAGCCAAGTGAATGGAAATATCACCTGTGCTTTCAGAATATTCGGTGTTTTCTTCGGACATATCACTTATCTCCAGTAGTCTTGATGTCAAGGCACAGGGATCTAACTTCACGGATCATCACGTGGAAGGATTCCGGAACGCCCGGTTCAGGCGTATTCTTGCCGTGGACGATAGCGTCATAGACCTTGGAACGGCCCATGACATCATCGGACTTCACGGTCAGAAGTTCCTGCAGGGTGTACGCCGCGCCGTAGGCTTCGAGAGCCCAGACTTCCATTTCGCCGAAGCGCTGGCCGCCGAACTGACTCTTACCGCCGAGAGGCTGTTGCGTCACGAGGGCGTAGGAGCCGATGGAGCGTGCGTGGATCTTATCTTCGACCAAGTGACCCAACTTGAGGTAATACATATAACCGATCGTGACCGGGTTCAGGAACGCCTCGCCGGTGCGGCCGTCGTAAACCTTGGCCTTACCGATGACGTGGTTGTGTTCCGGATCCATCTTGTAATCGGCGATCGGGGTCTTCTGATAAGCCTTTTCGAGTTCGTTCACGATGTCTTCGAAGGACGCGCCGTCGAACACGGGGGTCGCGACCTTGAAGCCGAGGACCTTAGCGGCCCAGCCGAGGTGAACTTCAAGCACCTGACCCACGTTCATACGGGAAGGCACGCCCAGCGGATTCAGAAGGATCTGCAGCGGGCGACCGTCTTCGGTGAACGGCATGTCTTCGACCGGAACGATCTTGGACACGCAGCCCTTGTTACCGTGACGGCCTGCCATCTTATCACCGATGGAGAGACGGCGCTTTTTAGCGATATAGACCTTGACGGTCTGGAGGACGCCGGGCTTGAGCTCGTCACCCTTCGTGACCTTGTCGATTTCCTTTTCCATTTCGCGGGTAAGGTGATCGAGGCGGTCCTTGGCGACCTGCACCAGGCTCATTGCCTTGTCCTGCGCGTCCGCGTTGTCGCGGGCGAAAATGGAAGCGAAGGAAATCTTTGTGAAATCGAGGCTCGCGAGCAGGCTTTCGGACAAAGTGCGTCCTTCCGAGACGAGAACTTCATGAGTCTCGTCGTCCAGAATCTTGCCGCACACCTGACCGTTCAGAATGTTCTTAAGATTTTCACGGCACGCAGCCTTGATGCTGTCGATTTCCGTCTGAAACTTTTCCTTGATTCCGTTGATCGTTTCCTGATCTTCGCCCTTGTTCTTCTTGTCCGCACGGTCCTTGCGGGTGAACACGCGGGTCTCAACGACCACGCCCTTCATTCCCGGAGGAGCCTTGAGAGAAGAATCCCTGACGTCGCTCGCCTTTTCGCCGAAGATGGCGCGGAGGAGGCGTTCTTCAGGGGTCTGTTCGGTTTCGCCCTTAGGCGTCACCTTGCCGACCAGGATATCTTCAGCGTGGACTTCCGCGCCGACGCGGACAATGCCGCGTTCGTCGAGGTTGCGGAGAGCATCTTCGCCCACGTTCGGAATTTCACGGGTGAGCTCTTCCGGGCCGCGCTTGGTGTCACGGACTTCAAGTTCATATTCTTCTATATGAATGGAAGTGAACGTGTCCTTGATCGCGAGTTCTTCGGAAATGATCACCGCGTCTTCGTAGTTGTAACCGTGCCACGGGAGGAATCCGATGAGGATGTTCTTGCCGAGGGCAAGTTCCCCGTGATCCGTGGAAGCACCGTCCGCAAGGACATCGCCCGCATTCACGAACTGTCCGACGTCCACGACAGGCTTCTGGTTGATGCAGGAATCCTGGTTGGAACGTTCAAACTTGCGGAGAATATATTCATCGATGGGTTCGCGACCGAGGAATTCATAATTCTCGCCCAGGCCTTCGAGAGGCCTGAACTCGCCGTTTTCCATCGTACCGCGTTCGATGACGACCTTAGTCGCATCGACGAACTTGACGCGGCCGGGGTGCTTGGCGAGGACGACGGTGCCCGAATCAAGCGCGGCGCGGCGTTCAAGGCCGGTGCCGATGACAGGCGCTTCGGAACGAAGCAGAGGCACAGCCTGGCGCTGCATGTTGGAGCCCATAAGGGCGCGGTTAGCGTCATCGTGCTCGAGGAACGGAATGAGGCCTGCGGCGATAGAGACAATCTGCTGCGGCGCCACGTCCATCAAGTCAATGCGGTCAGTCGCATCATCATCAAGCTTAATGCTGAGAACGCGCGCGACATGTGGATATTCGCTTTTGTCGCGGACGATCACGTACTCGTCCTTGAAGTGATCATCGGCATCGAGTTCGGTGCTCGCCGGCGCGACCTTATAGTTGTCTTCTTCATCGGCCGTGATATAGGTGATGAAGCCGGAGACCTTCTGATCGATGTCCATGGAAGTCTGGACGTAATCAGCCTTGTCGCTGAACTTTTCAAGCACGGTGCCGTTGCGCACAAACGAGCTCTTGCCATCCGCGTCCTTGAATTCGAACACCTTGTTAATGAGGAGTCGAAGAGTTCGCGCTGGCCATTGTCCAGAGAGGCACGGACCTGTTCCTGTTCCTTGTCGGAAAGTTCCAGCAGGATGAAGAGGTTCGGCTCGTGCACGAATCCACGGAAAATGCCGAAATGCCATTTCTCTTCCGGGAAATGGAACGTTTTGCCGTCCTTGCCGCGGAATTCGAGAAGACCGACGATGCGGTACGGAGTCTCGATGAAACCGAAATGGTTGATCACCGCGTAAGAGGCTAGGGAGTTGATAAGACCGATGTTCGGGCCTTCCGGTGTTTCGATCGGGCAGAGGCGTCCGTAGTGCGTATAGTGCACGTCGCGGACTTCGAAGCCCGCGCGTTCGCGGGAAAGGCCGCCGGGACCAAGAGCGGAAAGACGACGTTTGTGCGTAAGTTCAGACAGCGGGTTCATCTGGTCCATGAACTGAGAAAGCTGGCTGGAACCGAAGAACGACTGCACCACTGAATTCACGGTGCGGGTGTTCACGAGGTCACGCGGCGTAAGGCCTTCATTTTCGCGGAGGGAAAGATTCTCGCGGATCACGCGGCTCATACGGCTGAGGCCGACGGAGAGCTGGTTCGCGAGAAGTTCGCCCACGGAACGCGTGCGGCGGTTGCCAAGGTGGTCGATATCGTCAAGGACATAGCCTTCGACGCCATTGTAGAGGCCGACCATGTAATCAATGATCGCAAGGAAATCCGCTTCGCTCATCGTCATCGTCTGGAGGGCCGGCTTGGAAAGGCCCTTCGAGGCGAGCTGCTTTTCGATGTTCGGAGTATAGACCTTCGCGTTCAAGCGATAACGGCCGACTTCGCCGAGATCATACTTGCGCGGATCCTTGAGGAACATATTATCAAAGAAAATTTCTGCGGTGGCGGCGTTCGGAGCTTCTTCCTGTGACTGATGCATCACGGAATAGATAAGTTTGAGAGCGTCTTCCTTGCCACGGCATTTATCGATGCCGAGAGTGTTGTGAATGAGAAGGTTTTCTTCCGTTTCGTGGAGGAACGTCACTTCGGAAATTCCACTTTCAGTGAGGCGGACGCTGTTCTTGTCGTCAAAAACTTTGTTCGCCTCGAGCACGACTTCTCCGGAATCCTTGTCGATGACATCGGCGAATACCACCCGGCCATAATAAGCGGGAATTGTATCCGGAGTAAGGGTCACCTTTTCCGCGTTCGTGTAGAACAGGTTCAGGATGTCCTGCGTCGTTTCAAAGCCGATGCAGCGGAGAAGAGCCGTCGCCGGGATCTTCTTCTTGCGGTCGATGATCAGGTAAAGGACGTCGCCGTCCGTATTGAATTCGACCCACGCACCACGATGAGGAATGATGCGGCTCTTGTAATCGGAGCGACCGTTCGGGAGGAGCTCTTCGTCAAAGCTCACGCCGGGGGAGCGGTGCAACTGGGAGACGACGACGCGTTCCGCGCCGTTGATGATGAACGTTCCGTTATCCGTCATGATAGGCAGATCACAGATCAAGACATCATTCTTGATCTCTTCCTTCAGCTTGCGGTCTTCCCCGTCTTCTTCAAAGACCTGAAGAGACAGGTTCGCATAAAGCGGAATGGAGTGCGTGAGACCACGCTCACGGCATTCACGAAGATTGTATTTGGGAATCCCGAAGAAATACCCTTCGTATTTCAGCGAGAAGAGTTCCTTCATGTCCGTGATGGGGAAAATATCCTGGAACACACGTTCTAGGCCCACTTTCAATCGTTTCTGCGCAGGAATGCCTTTCTGCAGAAACTGGTCATAAGAAGCCTTTTGCACTTCCACCAAGTACGGCAGTTCCAAATGGAACTTGTTGGAGGAGTAGTTTATCCGCTCCGTCATTGAGTATACCTCATCGCTGAAAAAACTTATTCACGAGAAAGACCAAAAGCCCGCACACTCGTGCAGGCATTTGGTTTTAAGGATCAATGAGCTGAGAGCATTACTTCAGCACGACCTTGGCTCCGAGGGCTTCGAGATCTTTCTTCAGCTTCTCGGCATCTGCCTTCGGCATAGCTTCCTTGACGGTGCTGTTCGGCTTTTCGACCAGATCCTTCGCTTCCTTCAGACCGAGGCCCGTAATCGTGCGGACAGCCTTGAGGACACCCATCTTCTGAGCGCCGCATTCGACGAGAATGACGTCGAATTCGGTCTTTTCTTCAGCGGCAGCGCCAGCGGCAGCACCGCCGGCCACAACGACCGCACCGGCTGCGGCTTCGATGCCGTGAGCTTCTTTGAGGTAGTCAGCCAATTGCTTGGCTTCCATGAGGGTGAGACCCGCGATCTGATCACCAATAGCCTTGATATCTGTTGCCATGATGTGTTTCTCCGATTATTCCGTTTTGAATTGTTTTTGTTAATTGTTTGTGGTTGCCGGCTGAGCGGCTTGAGAATCCTGTTTTTCCAGCTTTTCCGTAAGGGACTTGAGCTGGCCCGCAATCGTTGCGCCAGGTCCAAGAATGATAGAGACCAACTGGGCGAGCATACCCTTGCGGTCCGGGATCTTGGCGAGGTTGACGACTTCGGAAGCAGGCTGAACCTTTCCGTCCAGATAAAGGCCTTTGGCGACGACGATATCAGGATTGGCCTTGTGAAAGGCTTCGATCTCGCGCGCAGGGAGAAGAGGATCGTCTTCGAGGCCGACCATAATGGAGGTCGCACCGACGAGCTGATCGTCAAGGCCCTTGACTCCGAGCTGTTCGAGGACGCGCTTGAGAAGCGTGTTCTTGACTGCGAAATACTTCACGCCTTTCGCGTTCAGCTGATTACGGAGCTCGCTGTCCTTAGAGACGGGAATGCCCTGATAGTTGAAAAGGTAAACGGAGGTTGCGCCCTTGCAGGCGGCCACGACCTTCTCCACAGTCTGCTGTTTTTTAAGTACAGTCTTTTTCATGGACATCTCCTATCGGGTAAGGCCCATATCGAGTTTAACGCCGGGAGCCATCGTAGCGCTCAAATAGATGCTCTTGATGAAAACACCCTTCGCGGTCTGCGGGCGGGACTTCACCACGGAATCGATCACAGTCTTCGCATTTTCAGCGAGCTGCGGAACCGTGAAGGAAAGTTTGCCGACGGGCGCATGGACGTTGGAACCCTTGTCGATACGATACTGAATCTTACCGGCCTTGAGTTCCTTCACTGTCTGCGCGACGTTCACTGTCACCGTACCGGCCTTGGGGCTCGGCATAAGGCCACGGGGTCCGAGCACGCGGGCCACCTTGCTTATCACCGGCATCATATCAGGGGTAGCGATGACAGAATCGAAGTCCAACCAGCCTTCCTGAATCTTCTGCACGAGATCCGCGCCACCGACATAGTCGGCGCCGGCGTCTTTAGCGATCTGGAAGTTGTTGTCCTTGCAGAACACGAGAACGCGGACCTTGCGACCGGTGCCGTTCGGGAGCACCACAGTGCCGCGGATAGCTTGATCGGTCTGCTTCGGATCCACACCGAGATTGAAATGGAGCTCGACCGTCTGGTCAAACTTCAGCTCGGATTTCTTTAGAATTTGAAGGGCGTCTTCCAGACCATATTCTTTCGTATGATCGAAGGATTCCGCCACTTTCTTGTATTTTTTTCCTCTGAACATGTGTTTCCTGTCAGATAAACTAACGGTTAAGGTTCACCTTATCAGTCCACGACATCCACACCCATGGAACGGGCGGTACCCGCAACCATGCGCATGGCGGACTCAAGGTTGATCGTGTTCAGATCAGGCATCTTCTTCTGGGCGATTTCCTTGATCTGGGCCTTGGTGATTTTGCCCACTTTCTTGCGGTTGGGTTCACCGGAAGCGGTTTCGATACCGAGGGCCTTCTTGATGAGGGCCGTGACGGGCGGAACCTTCGTGATGAACGAGAAACTCTTGTCCGCATAAACGGTGATCACCACGGGAACGACGAGTCCCTTGGTATTCTGCGTCTTCGCATTGAATTCCTTGCAGAACGCCATGATGTTCACGCCCTTCTGACCGAGGGCCGGACCTACCGGGGGCGACGGATTAGCGGCACCGCCGGGGATTTGAAGCTTAATGTAACCTGTTATTTTTTTAGCCATTATTACTCCGTTTCAAACGCCCTATTGTTCCTCAGAGACTGGCTTCACCTGACCGAAATCAAGTTCAACCGGCGTGGAACGTCCAAAGACAGAAACCATGACCTTGACTTTCGCCTTTTCAGCCAGGATTTCTTCCACTGTGCCGACAAAGCCCTGGAAAGGACCTTCCTTAATATCGACACTGTCACCGATGACAAAGGGAATTTGGATCTCGCCCGCCGCGGGTTCTTCAGGATGGATCCCGAGGAGGCGATCGACCTCGCTCTGACGTAGAGGCACAGGCACCTTGTTCTGGCGACTGGTCCCTGCAAAATGGGTGACCCCTTGGATAGTGGTCACCAGGTGCTGGGTGAGCTCGTCCAGCTCCATTTCTATAATGATGTATGCGGGGAACTGATTCTGAACGGACGTGTGACGCTTGCCGCGCACAATCGTCTGCACAGTTCTTTGCGGGATGAGGATCTGTCCGAACTTATCCTTCACGCCCTCGCGTTCGATAAGCTGTTCCAGGTTCTTCTTTATATTCGCTTCCTGACCAGAGAACGTGTGTATGACATACCACTTCATCATGGTCTTACCCTTGTCCCAACAACTTGTTCACAATAAAGCCGAGGCAGATGTCAAGGCCGGCAATATACAGGCCCATAATGATGCTGAACACCATCACGACCAAGGTGGAACCCTTGAGTTCTTCCCAAGTCGGCCAGGTAACCTTTTTCATTTCCTGGATGACATCTTTAATATATTGCTGGACTTTTTGCATTTCAGACCTTCGGAGGAAGAGGAGCAGGTCGGGAGGGACTCGAACCCCCAACCGACGGTTTTGGAGACCGTAACTCTACCAATTGAGCTACCGACCTAATTCGCTTCCTTACTTTGTTTCCTTGTGAACAGTATGCTTGCGGCAGAACGGGCAGTACTTCTTGAATTCCACGCGGGAAGGATGAAGGCGCTTGTTCTTATCGCAATCATAGTTGCGCTGATGGCACACGGTGCATTCGAGCGTAATGAGATCCCTAGGCATTTTTTAAGTCCTTATTTGATGATTTCAACGACGGAGCCGGCGCCGACGGTGTGGCCGCCTTCGCGGATGGCGAAGCGGAGCTGCTTGTCCATGGCGACGGGGGCGATGAGCTCCACGTCGATCGTCACGGT
>Ga0172378_10006377_pt1 | contig 11025 bp, 9 predicted proteins | sample GrowelOW332metaG_FD_119755 | JGI IMG/M metagenome (GOLD analysis project Ga0172378, IMG submission 119755) | Groundwater microbial communities from an aquifer near a municipal landfill in Southern Ontario, Canada - Pumphouse #3_1 metaG | ecosystem: Environmental > Aquatic > Deep subsurface >... | reverse complement strand
TGTATCCGAACCTATGGGAAAACACCTCCGGTTCGGTAGTCAGCGGTGAGACGAGCCGTCAGGGAGCCCTCAGGGAGCTGAAAGAGGAGACCGGTATTGTGGCAACCGATGATGAGTTGGTTTTCCTTGGTACTGCACGCAAGAGGTTCTCTTTTGTAGACATCTACCTGGTCAGGAAAACTGTGGAGAATCAAGCCATCCGGTTGCAGAAGGGCGAAACTTCCGCATATAAGTGGGTGACCCTCTCAGAGCTGGAGGAAATTCACCGGCAAGGCGAGCTCGCCTTCCCGGTAGCCTATCGGTTTGAACAGTTCAGAACGGTATTCGAAACCCTGCTTTCCTAGGCTTTTACCAAATACGTAATGCAATCCTCAACCAAGACCTTATAACGGTCCTTGTCTCCCTTCACGTACCAGGAGCCCCGGTGAGGGCAGCCTTCACAGCCTAGCATGAGTGAGTCATGGCGGAAGCACGAGCGGCTGATGAATAGAGGCGGGGTGTATGCTGCCTCAACAACTGTAGGAACAAACGGCCACGTGGTGAAATCACCCTCATGCCGCTCCATCCACAAATAAGCCCCCTTGAAGTTGAGCCCGAGGGTGAGGGCGAGCTTGGCTGCCTCACTGTTGGCAAGGTACAGATAGACGTCAAGGAAACAAGCGATTTGGGTTTCTCTGAAATAGGAAATCTGACCGATGTTGTTCAGACCGAATAGGACCTGGTCGAGTATGCCCTCATCACGGAGTTTTGCAACTATAAAGGTGAGGTCATCGGTGAACCGCCCTTCGTCGAACATCACCGGACTGAGAGGAAGATACAAGCGGTTCTCAAAGCTGAAGAGCATTGGTGAAAGTGCTTCGCCTTGTTCGGCTTTCTGCCTGAGCAGCTTCAAGTCAAGGAAGGGAAGTTTCTCAATAGTCTGTAAAGTTGAGCGGGGAGGCAGGCACTCGGTTTCCAGCTTGTCGGTGATCGGCTCGATGGTTTCTGCTGCAGTGAAGAACTGGGCCAGATTCCTGTCCAGACTCTCATACCACGCCCTTCGTATCGCCTTGAGTGCAGAGAGCGGCAAAAACAGATCATCCACAGCAAAGGCGGTACGATTTTCCAAGCTCAGCGTCCCGAGGGTGAAGTATGAGGTATCACTCTGACTGAAAATCTGCGTGAGATTGGCTTTGGTTTCCTGCTTCTTGTTTGCTTGTGATAGTTGCAGGGCAAAGTATTGGGTTCCCTGACCCGATGAGAGAGTAAGCCCTTCATTTTCAAGGGTTATGGTCATATCGATGGGCTTTTTTGACGGATTGAGACTTTCAGAAAGGAGTGCGATATTCTGGTCGTGGCGGCTGATAACCATAAGCTGTTCCCCGGCTCGGGGTAAGACGGTGGAGGAAGGTAGGTTTATTTGTACCGTTTCGCCTCGATAGGCTTCGGTGATGCTCCTTCCCCTTTGGTCGATGATCATGGAAAGGCCGAACTTCACCGCATCAACCGGCTCTCGCTTGCCCTTGGCGAAATACATCAATCCGTCACGAAGACTCAGCTTGCGCTCGAGGCGGACCTGGGCCTTGCCTTCCTGGACCAACAGGATGGTGCCCGCCTTCAAACCGCGATGGGAAGGGTAGCTGGTGCTACCCAGCGTCGGGGTTTTCCTGATGGAAAAGTCTTGCTTTGTTCTTCCGTAACCGGCTAGCCATCCTGCTGTCTGTCTGCGTGAGAAGACGATGCTCAGAGCCTCATCCATTTCTTCAGTGTCTTGTTTCCCATCCAGGATCGAACGGTAATAACGGGCGGCGAGTGCCGTATAGGCAGGGCTTTTCATTCTTCCTTCAATCTTTAGGCTCTCGATGCCAAGGTCCTGCAACTCTTTTGCCACCGGACCTGCTTTCAGATCGCTCATAGAGAAAAACCACCCATCGCGTTGGCCTTCGGGAATCGGGCTGAGAGCGGCATTCACCTCAGGATCGGCACAGACGGAGAAATAGTTGCGGCAGATCTGGGCGCAGGCGCCGCAGTTTGCACTGCGTCCGCACAGCTGCTCGCTTGCCATGCAAAGACCGGAGAAGCTATAGCACAATGCACCATGGATGAAGACCTTCAGTTGTACATCGGGACAAGCCTCGCGGATAAGCTTGATCTCCTCGAAGGTGAGTTCGCGGGCAAGGACCACACGCTCGAATCCAAGGCGGACCATCTCGCGTACCCCTTGGATGGTATGCACTGCCAACTGGGTGCTGCCATGCAGCGCCAGGGAAGGGAATTGCTGGCGGATTATGCCGACGATTCCCAAGTCTTGGACGATGACGCCATCGCATCCGATGAACGCAATCTGCTTGAGGGTGTTGATAACTTCGCCAAGTTGGCTGTCATCAACCAAGGTGTTGACCGTCACATAGATTTTCTTATCTTGGGTGAGAGCAACCTGCCTGAGTTTTGCAAGGTCTTCAAAACTGAAGTTGGTTGCCATTTTTCGGGCTGAGAAACTTTTCATGCCAAGGTAAACGGCATCAGCGCCTTCTGAGAAGGCCACAAGGGCAGCTTGCAGGGACCCTGCAGGGAGAGCGAGTTCTGTCATAGCCTTAGGGTAGTCGCGCACCGCATCAGTGTCAATCTAGGCGATTTTGCACGAGGGAGGCTCTACCACGTCCTGAGCAAAGAATCCTTGCTTGCCCGCTCTATTAAAAATGCCTGAAATCAAGAATAAAGGCCCACCCTTGTTCTGAATACTGCTCACAGGGTATAATTACGTAGTGAAGGAGGCAGCCTATGACTATGCAGCATGATGCCGGAAATCCTGTTTTGGAGGTCCCCAAGGGGACGGTTGTGTATGAGCAGGGGGCTCCTTGTTCCTCAATGTTTCTGCTAAGAAGCGGTTCTGTGGGGTTGTACCTCAACTACCATACTCCTCAGCAATTCGAACTTTTTGAGATTTCAAAACCCGGTTCGAGTCTGGGAGAGATGGGCCTGTTCGATAAGGAACCAAGGAATGCTACCGCTGTTGCGCTTTCCGATTGTGTTTTGGTTGAGATTTCCCAACAGAATTTTCCCGCCTTTATCGCAGCCCATCCCGAGGAGACGACACACATAATTCTGGATTTGAGCCAGCGCTTCAAGTCGGCTATCCAGGAAGTAAAGAATAGCCACCAAATCGTTGCGGAATGTCTGGAGGCTCTCAAGGAAGCTCAGGCAAACAAGAAGGATACCTTAAAAGAGCGAATTCGTAAGATATCGGATTATTTGCTGGATATTCCCCAGGATGTTCCCCCTGAACTCTATATCAGCTTTAATTCGCGATTCCATGGAACGATGTTTTAGTTGGCAAGGTTTTGAAAAGGCTATTGTCAATTGTATTGATAAAGATTTAAAAAAAAGGTAACGTGGAAAGGCGCAATTCTCAACTTTAAGAAGAATTGCATGAAACTTACAGATAAGGAGTTGTCCATGAACGTCAATGACATTAAGCATGCTGGGCTCAAGAAATGGATCTTGGATTTTGCAGCGCTTACGACCCCCAATGAGATCGTTATTGCAGACGGAAGTTCCGCACAGTATGACCAATTGGTAGCCGAGCAGCTTGCCGGCGGATATTGTGTAGCATTGAATCCCGAAAAGAAGCCTGGTTGTGTAGCATACAATTCTGATCCTTCCGACGTTGCTCGTGTAGAGAACAGAACGTATATCGCTGCCCAAAACAAGGAAGCAGCAGGTCCGACCAACAACTGGATCGATCCCACTGAGCTGAAGAAGACCATGACCGGCCTGTACAAGGGCTGCATGAAGGGTCGTACCCTGTATGTTATTCCGTTCTCCATGGGCCCCATCGGTTCCCCCATTGCAAAGATTGGTGTAGAGCTGACCGACAGCGCGTACGTTGTCATCAACATGATGATCATGACCCGTGTCGGCTTGAAGGTTCTGGATGTTCTTGGAACTGACGGTGCCTATGTCCCCTGCTACCACTCTGTCGGCAAACCGCTGGCTGAGGGTGAAAGCGACAATGGCGTCTGGCCTTGCGCCCCGCTTGACGACAAGTATATCTCCCATTTCCCCGAGACCCGCGAGATTTGGTCCTATGGTTCCGGCTATGGTGGAAACGCCCTGCTTGGAAAGAAGTGCCTTGCCCTGCGCATCGCTTCCGTCCTTGCCCGCGATGAAGGCTGGCTCGCTGAGCACATGCTCATCCTCAAGATTTCCAATCCCGCTGGCAAGAGCATTTTTGTCACCGGTGCTTTCCCCTCCGCTTGCGGCAAGACCAACCTGGCCATGCTCATTCCCACCATCCCCGGATGGAAGGTTGAGACCGTCGGTGATGACATTGCCTGGATGAAGTACGGCTCTGACGGCAGATTGTATGCCATCAACCCGGAAGCTGGTTTCTTTGGTGTTGCCCCCGGCACTTCCTCTGATTCCAACCACAATGCTTTGATTGCCGCTTCCAAGAACACCATCTACACCAACTGTGCCCTCACCGAGGACAACGACATTTGGTGGGAAGGCATCGGCTACGATGCTCCTGGCAAGTTGATCGACTGGAACGGCAACGAATGGGTGCAGAGAAAGGGTGACAAGACCCAGAAGCCTGCAGCTCACCCCAATGCACGTTTCACCGCTCCTGCGAAGCAGTGCCCCAGCATTGCAACTGAATGGGAAGACCCGAAGGGTGTGCCCATCAGCGCAATCCTGTTCGGTGGCCGCCGCCCGAAGACCATCCCCTTGGTACACCAGAGTCATGACTGGAACCATGGTGTATTCCTTGGTTCAATTGTCGGTTCCGAAATCACTGCAGCTGCCCTCGACCTCAAGGTCGGTACTGTCCGCCGTGACCCGTTTGCCATGCTCCCCTTCTGTGGTTACAACATGGGTGAGTATTTCCAGCACTGGATCAACGTCGGTAAGGCTGCCAAGGATCAGAGCAAGCTTCCCAAGATTTTCTATGTCAACTGGTTCCGCAAGACCGAAGACGGCAAGTGGCTCTGGCCGGGTTATGGTGAGAACAGCCGTGTCCTGAAGTGGGTCTTCGAGGCCTGTGAAGGTACTGCAAAGACCATCGACACCCCGATCGGCATTATGCCCACTGCAGATGCCATCGATCGTCCTGAAGGCGTTACTGTTGAGGATATGAAGGAGCTGCTGGCTGTAGATATCGACGGCTGGATCAATGAAGTCGAAGACATCCGCGCCAACCACTACCCGAAGTTCGGTGATAAGCTTCCCAAGGAACTCGCAACCTTCCTGGATCAGCTCGAGGCAAACCTCAAGGCTGCCAAGTAAGTAGCGTTTCTTACAGATTCTGTACTACGGCTCTCCTTCACGGGAGAGCCTTTTTGTGTATACTGGCATCATGAGCCAATTGGAACGCATCGTTTTCATCAATCGAACCATCGAACAAGAGGGTGGTGTACAAACCAGGGCGATCATGCGCGAGTTTTGCCTTTCGCGCAGGCAGGTGTTGCGGGACATTGAGTTTCTACGCGACCAACTGAAAGCACCCATACGCTACGAAGCTGAGAAACGGTGGTATAGCTATTCCCAAAGCTTCACCCTCTTTTCCAATTCCAATGAACGAATGTTGGTACTGAACGCCCTTTTTAGAAGCCTTGCACAGTCCCAGGGACTTATGGGGGCTTTGACAGAAATGATCAGCGAAGGGCTTGATAGTGGATTGGAAAAAAGTTACCGGCCCTTGGCCGAGAAAATTGTGTTCATAACCCCGGTTCAGGATTGGCCCGACTACGAGGTTTTCAATACGATCTGCGCGGCAATGAAGAGCGCAGAGCGTATGACCATGCACTATAAGAATGCCAACGGAGAGCTCTCCAAGCGGCACATTGAGCCGCTGAAGCTGATTAATTACAGCGCTCGCTGGTACCTTGTCTCCTATGACATGCAGCACAAGGAGCTCAGGACCTTCCACCTCAGCAGAATCATCTCCCTTTCCCCGATTGCAGGGGACCTAATGAAAGATCGCTACAGCGAGGCAGAGCTTGATGCATTCATCCACTCCGGCTATGGTATTTTCATGGGCAAAACGGTTACCTATGTGACCTTCCGTGTCTACGGCTGGGCAATCAATACGCTGGCAACCCAAACGTGGCATGAAAAGCAAAAGCAGAGGCTGGTCAAGGAAGCAGGGCAGGATGCTCTGGAAGTGACACTCCCCGTAGCAAACCTGCAAGAGATTCTCTCATCACTCTTATTCTTCGGCTCCCAAGCACGGCCCATCGATCCTCCTGAGTTTGTTAAACTCTATACGGAAACCGTCGAGTCCATGCAAAATCGTATAAAAACTTTTAACTGAGACATTCTGTGTCACACTACCTGCCGTAAACTGGAATCAGAAACAAGGAGGGGAGTGTATGCGTGAACAGACAAACAATCTACCCGTGTGGTATGACAGGATGCTATCATCAGTGCCTTTGATGGTACTCTTTATAGTATGTGTCTTAGTCTCTTCACCCATACTGCTGCTGTATGGAGCGCTTTCCCCCCTTTTCAGGAGGTAGCATGAACACACAAGAGAAGAGATCGGAGAGACCGGGAAGAAAAATCGGTGCTGAGCGCAGGCGGGTAGCCCGCATGATTCTTCGCGATTTTTATGAAAGTGAGCAGTTTTCCGCTTTGAACCGCACGGTTCAGCTTGCAATGCTTGAACTTTGCCCTATCCAGGAGAAAGTGTTCGATCAGGAAGATTCGTTGCGCAGATTGGCATGATGTTGCAATTTGGTGCCAATTTTGCACATATTTTGCATATTCATGCATGTTTGCACTTCCCACACTCTTTGAATTCTCGGTAGGATGGAGAGACTTCCTGCAAGTCATCATCCCCCTCTACCTGTTTCCTGTACCAAGAGCCCAGGTTCTTTGTGTGCACAGGTTCAAGGAGCTCTCTGATGGCAAACCAACCATCCAGCTTTGTAAAGTATGGTCCGGCCGACAAGCCGCCATTGGGACAGTGGATACCTTTGAGTATCCAGCATGTCTTCGCGATGTTCGGTGCGACCATTCTCGTACCCATCCTCACCGGATTGAGCCCCAGTACGGCGCTCTTTACCGCTGGTACGGGAACCCTGCTCTACATCCTGATTACCGGGGCAAAGGTTCCGGCTTTCTTGGGTTCTTCGTTTGCATTCATCCCTGCCCTTATAGCCATCAGCAGTAGTTATGGGGTGGCCTATGCCATGGGTGGTGCCTTCGTCTCCGGTCTTTTCTATACCCTGGTAGCCTTCATCATCAAGAAAGCCGGGTATGCATGGTTGAACAAAGCCCTGCCACCGGTAGTCATCGGCTCGGTCATCGTAGTCATCGGCATGAACCTTGCTCCCACCGCAATGGGGATGGCAATGAACGATGCAAGCGGCAACTACAGCCTCTTCTACCTGTCAATCGCAGCAGTCACACTGGCTCTTACCATTGTGGCAAACATTTTCTCCAAGGGCTTTTTCAGTATTATCCCGATTCTCCTGGGCCTGTTCGGGGGCTACTTCTTCGCCCTCATTCTCGGGCTTCTTTTTCCTCAGTATGCCTTGATCAGCTTTGCAGCAGTCAAAGAGGCTGCTTGGTTCGGGCTTCCCTCCTTTGCCCTCCCCAAGTTCAATTTGGTGGCGGCTGTAACCTTCATTGTAGTATCGCTGGCGACCATCTGCGAACACCTTGGAGATACCCTGACCATTTCCAAAGTAGTGGGAAAGGACTTCTACAAAGATCCCGGCCTCGACAGGACGCTTGCCGGTGATGGTATTGCAACGCTTTGGGCATCGTTCTGGGGTGGACCTCCCAACACCACCTACGGTGAGAACATCGGAGTATTGGCACTTACCCGCGTTTACAGCGTCTGGGTAACCGGTGGAGCCGCAGTGGTTGCAATCCTCCTGTCATTCTTCCCCAAATTCGGAGCACTTATTCAGACCATTCCGAATCCAGTGCTCGGAGGCATCTCGATGCTGCTCTTCGGCACCATTGCTTCCAGCGGACTCAGAACGCTGGTTGATGCAGGAGTGAATTATGAGGACAAGCGCAACTTGACCATCAGCAGTGTGATCCTGGTCATCGGCATCGGTGGGGGAACCCTTTCCTTTGCAATGGGCCAGAACCTGACCTTCTCGCTTGCCGGCGTCGCACTTGCTACGCTTGTCGGCATTCTCTTGAACCTGGCCTTGCCCAAGACCCAGGTATAACAAGAACACGTAGTAGAAAAGTAAGAAGACCGCTCGATTTGAGCGGTCTTCCTTTGATAATCAGCTTCTCGTTATTTTACTGCCTTCCCGTAGTAAGCAGCCTCAAAAAGCATTTTTACATCTGCTATGGTAGGCTTTCCGGGATTGGTCAGCGTACAAGGATCTTCCCATGCATTCTTGCTCATGCGGTCCAGTACTTCCTTGAATTTTGCCTCGTTGAAGTCAACCTCGGTGCAATCCTTGAACGTGGAGGGGATACCCATTTTCTTGTTCATCCCATCGATCGCCTTGCAAAGGTCCCCAAGTCCCAGAATTTTTTCAGCATAGGCATACTTGTCACTGAATTTGCGGTTGTAGGCGATGACATAGGGAAGCAGAATGGCATTGGCAAGGCCATGGGTGACACCGAATTCCCCTCCGATTTTATGGGCCATCGAATGGACCAAACCCAAGGAGGCATTGGTAAAGGCCATGCCGGCTAAGGCGGAAGCTTCATGCATTGCTTCACGGGCGGCCATGTTCTTCGGCTCTGCGTACGCTACCGGCAGGCTCTCGAGCACCATCTTGATCGCCTGGATGGCATACGGATCGGTGAAGGCCGTCGCTGCAGTTGAAGCGAGGGCTTCCACCGCATGGGCCATGACATCCATCCCGGTATTAGCGGTGATATGCTTGGGCATGGTCATCGGAAGTGCAGGGTCGAGGATGGCGATATCGGGAACCATATCGGCTGCTACAATCGGGTATTTAATGTGCTTTGCCGTATCGGTGATAACACTGAAAGCAGTAATTTCGCTTGCAGTTCCACTGGTTGAAGGGATGGCAATGAACTTGGCCTTGGTACGCAGGGCGGGCATGCTGCCTGGTGTAATGATATCCTCAAAACTGAGCTGTGGATGCTCATAGAAGCACCACATAACCTTGGCGGCATCGAGAGCCGAGCCGCCTCCGATGGCTACGATCCAATCGGGGCCAAAATCGAGCATGCTCTGCGCACCCTTTTTGACGGTTTCGACCGAGGGGTTGGGTTCAACCCCGTCGATGATGATCGACTCGATACCGGCTTTCTGAAGCAGGGCTACTGTCTGCTCGAGAAATCCGAATTTTTTCATGGAGCTCCCTCCAGTGACGATAGCGGCGCGTTTGCCTTTCAACGTGGAAAGTTTTTCAAGTGAACCTTCTCCGTAATAGATGGTTCGGGGAATGGAAAAACTCATGGTACTCATTGCTCAACTCCTTGGAATCTGATGGATGACTAAAAGATATCGATATTTATTTATCGTGTTAAGTGGATTGAGTGGAATGTAGAAAGATTTCTAAGAAAAGCAAAACCATTTTAGGTAAAATACATAATAATATCTAAAAGTGTATATAAAAAAGGATTATGCTTCAGTAAATACGGGATATATTATCAATAATGTACAAAAAATATGAATAATATGATATAAAAGCATATTTTGTAATTTTCATTACTTCCGATACACGCAGAGAAGAGGTTCTCTCTTTCTTCTCAATTTGATATGCTGTCCTCCTATGCATACATACACCTTGATTGACTCCGATGCAAAACTGAATCTGTTGCAGTCACAATGGAAAGAGCAGGGCATCACTACGGTTGCCATGGATTTTGAAGGGGAGTTCAACCTGCATATCTACGGGGAACACCTCTGTCTCATCCAACTTTTTGATGGATCAGCCTACGCGTTGGTCGACCCATTCACCCTTTCCAAAGAGGCCCTGAAGGCCTTCTTGGAGGATGCTTCCCTCCTCAAGGTGATGTTCGACTGTGCCAGCGACTCAGCCTTGGTGCGCAAGCAATATGATATCTTGCTCGATGGGGTGTACGATATTCGCATTGCAGCCCTGGCTCTCGGATATATCGGCAACCTTACCGGGTTGGTGGAGCGCTATATACCTGAGGCGGAAAAGCCCAACCTCTCCAGCAAAAAGAAAAACCAGATGACCAACTGGCTTATCCGTCCGCTGAAGAGCGACCAGATTGAATACGCCCTCTCCGATGTTGAGCACCTGCTCGTTCTTAAGGATATCCTGGATGGGGAAGTTGAGAAAAAGGGACTGACTGAGAAAGTCGCCCTTGAAATGCTGCAGGCTGGAAAGAGCAAGGGACCGGACAAACCGGGTTGGACCAAGTTTTCCTCGTGGAAATATCTCTCTAGGGAGGAGAAGGTCTTTCTTAAGCACTTCTTCATTGCCCGCGATGAACTAGCCCGCAAGTACAACGTACCGGCCGTCAGGATTCTGGAAAAGCACCTTTTGCTGGAGATGGCAAAGGATGTTCCCTCATCGGATGCAGATTTTCATGTGTACTGCAACAATTGCACAGCAAAGAAGCTTACCGAACTGACCGCCAAGCTGAAAGTCGCAAAAATCAACGCCTTTTCTGAGCTTGGCCGCTGAGAACGATATGCTCCTTGGCCTCCACCAAAAGCGATAGTGCCTGACAGGTGGGGGTCGGTATACCATGCTTGTTGCCCAGCTTGATCACCGTCCCGCAGAACCAGGCGTTCTCGGTCTTCCTGCCTGCCTCCATATCCTGACACATTGAGGTCTTTCCTTCAGCTCCGAGGCTGCAGACGATTTTATGGTTCTGTTCTATCAGGGAGTCAGGCAGGTGCACTCCTTCGCATTGTGCCACCAGTTGTACTTCCTTACAGATCAGATAGGCCAAGTTCAGCACCGATGGTTGGTCGAATTCTGCATAGGTTGCGTAGAGAAGACTGCTGATCGTGTTGTAGGTTGTGTTGAGCATGAACTTGTTCCACATCTGCAGCTGGATATCCTCTGGAACCACATAGGCTATGCCCGCGCTTTCAAAGAGGTCCTTGATCGCCACAAC
>Ga0172378_10006376_pt1 | contig 11026 bp, 9 predicted proteins | sample GrowelOW332metaG_FD_119755 | JGI IMG/M metagenome (GOLD analysis project Ga0172378, IMG submission 119755) | Groundwater microbial communities from an aquifer near a municipal landfill in Southern Ontario, Canada - Pumphouse #3_1 metaG | ecosystem: Environmental > Aquatic > Deep subsurface >... | reverse complement strand
TCATAATGCTCATGAGTAATAAGTACACCGTCTAAGCGTACATATTTGCTGTGAAGCATTTGTTCACGGAAATCGGGTCCACAATCTATCAGAATATTCATACCTTTTGTTTGAACCAAAGCTGAGGCCCGAAGCCGGTTGTCGTGTGGATCGGAAGATGTGCATATAGGACAGGTACATCCTACCTCTGGCACACCAGTTGAAGTTCCGCTTCCTAATATTGTAATTTCCATGATACTATGAAATAAAACACACTTCCGGATGAATCTCGATATTGAACAATTTCTTTACTGATGCTTGTATTTCGGAGGAAAGATTAATGATTTCATCGCCAGTTGCATTTCCTTTGTTTACAAGTACCAGTGCCTGTTTGCTGTGAACCCCAACGTGTCCCACTATTTTTCCTTTCCATCCGCATTTGTCAATCATCCATCCGGCTGGAACCTTTACTCGGTCCTGGTCTATTTCGTAATGTGGAATTTCCGGAAACTGTTTTTGCAGTTCCAGAAATTGTGAACGCGGAATAATAGGATTCATAAAGAAGCTGCCTGCATTACCTTCAACTTTAGGATCGGGTAGTTTGCTGTTTCTGATTGCAATAATAGCCTCACGAATAGTTGCTAGTGATATTTCAGGATACTTTTCTAATTCAGCTTTGATATTACCGTACTCAAGATTATAGACAGGATGCTTGCTTAATTTATAAGTAACATAAGTAACGATGAATTTATTTTTAAGTTCTGATTTAAAAATGCTCTGACGGTAAGAGTAAGTGCAATCTGCATTGGAAAAACTCTGTTCTTTTGCGGTTGCTATTTCCATCGTGTCAACTTGCGTAATCAAATCTTTTGCCTCTACTCCGTAAGCACCAATATTTTGTACAGCACTGGCTCCAACTTCTCCCGGAATGAGTGACAGATTCTCTGCTCCGGCCCAACCTTGAGATACGCAATGAGCAACGAAATTATCCCAGTCTACTCCGGCACCTACTTTTACTAAGACATAATCGTCGGTGTTTTCAATTACTTCAATTCCTTGAATTCTTGAGTGAAGAATAGTTCCTTTGTAATCAGAGACAAATAGTAAATTGCTTCCGCTTCCGATCTGTAAATAAGGACCGTTCATAAGTTCCTTGTCGCATAAAATTTGTTTTAAATCATCGGTGCCGGAATACTCGATGAAGGTATCTGCTTTTATATCAAACCCAAAAGTATTATGAGGAAGTAGCGAATATTGTTTTTTTATTGTAATCATCTTACTATCTATTTGCAGGCAAATGTACTAAAAATAAAATTAGTTACTCACATCTTCAAACTTATAAAATTCCCATTGATTTCCTTTTCGCTTGAAATAAAGCGTATTTGAGAATCCGTTTCCCAGCCCTTTCAATGCGAGAATTTTTGTTTCTGAACTATCGGCATTACTCTGCCCGTAGTTGATATTTGAGAGTTGCACTTTTGGAAGTGTTGGCGCAAAAGCAAACCATTGATTGATCTCCATAGTTGTTTCTAAAATAGAAAAATCATCATCAGGATCTGTAGTTACAAAAATAAGTGGTTCGTGAATTCGCGACCGTTGAAATATACTATCATTAGCAAATTTATGAAAGAACTCAATAAAACTTTCATTCTGGCTGTTTCTAATAGATGTTAGAGCAATAGATTCTAACATCCATGCACCATTTTCGCGTTTGAAATTATATTTTTTTATCTTACTGGTATTCATATAATACCATTCAAACTGAGCAGATTTAAGAGAAGTATCAGTCATTAAATCCATGTCAGACTCATTATCAAAAAGCATGGTGTAGTAGCTTTGCTTAATGAATAAATGGTCTTTTTTCCAAAAACGTCTTTCTATCTTTGATGCAGAATTCTCGTTTGTGAAAGTAAGAGGGAAATGAATTCTTTCTTGTTGCATCTTTTTGTCAGAAGCAAAACTAAAAAGAAAGTCGTCGAACGTTTCATCCGCTTTGACAGCTTGTGGTATATTTTCAACTGAATCAATAGCCGTTGAGTCTGTATCCTGATTTGCAGAATCGACTAAATTCGTTAGTGATTTAAAAGGATCTATCTTTGATTTATTGCTATTACAAGAGGCTAATAAAAACAGTGTGACAGCACCTAAAATTATCTTTTTCATTTCATTCTGCAATACTTGCGGATCTAATAATAAAACATCTCAATTAAAAAACGTGCAAAGGTATATCTTTTATTCTAATTGAAACAATCTTCTGAACTGTTTTTTCAACTAATTTATATAAAAACATAGCATAACATACAAAACCGGAAATCTTTAATTAAAAGAGATCCGGTTTTGTATGTTATTTGTACTGTGTGATTAGAATGGAAGATCATCTTTAGCATCAGTAACGGTAAATTCTACCGGAGCCGATTGTTGGATAGGTTGGGCATTAATGCCTGCACCTGAATTACGATCTATTTTCCATGCGCGAATGTCATTAAACCATTTGCCATTCCATTCACGGCAATCAATATCGAATGATACAGTTACTTCTTCATCCATTTTAATGGTAAACTGATCAATTCTGTCGCCCCACAGATTAAAACACATTTTTTTAGGATATTGATCATGTGTTTCAATAACATAATCTTGTTTCTTCCATTCAGTTCCATTTCTTCCTGTTCCGCTTTGCTGAGGCAGGACTGCAATTATTTTTCCACTTATTTCCATATTCTTGTTATATAATTCGGGCTGCGAAAATAGTGTTTTATGTTTTATAAAGCTAATGTTTTAGTTTTTTTCTTTAATCTTTTGTTTGCTGAGAGAATCTTTTTATTTATCTTTGTCTTTCATTATAAGTATAATAATTTAAACTCATATAAGTATGAAATTCATCGTTTCGAGTACGGCTTTATTTAGTCATTTACAAGCAATAAGCCGTGTAATTAACTCTAAAAATGCATTGCCTATTTTAGACTGTTTTCTCTTTGAATTAGAAGATGGAAAGCTTTCTGTAACTGTATCTGACAGTGAAACGACAATGGTTACTTCTCTTGAGGTAAATGAAAGCGATGCAAACGGTAGGTTCGCTGTTGGTGCAAAAACCATTTTGGATGCATTAAAAGAAATTCCGGAACAACCGCTTAGCTTTGAAGTTAATGCTGAAACGTATGAAATATCTGTGCAATATCAGAATGGTCAATACAGTGTAGTAGGACAAAATGCTGATGAATATCCACAGCCTGCTTCATTGGGTAATAATGCTGTGCGTTTGGAAATGAATGCCGGTTTATTGTTAACCGGTATTAATCGTGCTATCTTTGCAACGGCAGATGATGAATTGCGTCCGGTAATGAATGGTGTTTACTTTGATATTACTACAGAAGACATTACGTTTGTTGCTTCTGATGGACACAAACTGGCACGAAGTAAAACTATGGCAGCGAAAGGAAGTGAAAGAGCTGCTTTTATTTTACCTAAGAAACCTACAGGATTGCTAAAGAATCTTTTACCTAAAGAGGCCGGAACTGTTATCATTGAATTTGATGACAGGAATGCAGTCTTTACTCTTGAGAACTATCGCATGGTATGCCGTCTTATTGAAGGACGTTTTCCTAACTATAACTCAGTAATTCCTCAGAATAATCCACATAAGATTACTGTTGATCGTTTGCAGCTAATTAGCGCGCTGAAGCGTGTATCTGTGTTCTCTTCACAAGCTAGCAGTTTAATAAAACTACGTGTGCAGGAAAACCTGATTATTATCTCTGCACAGGATATTGACTTCTCTACTTCTGCCGAGGAATCTTTGGTTTGCCAGTATCAGGGCACTCCAATGAGCATTGGTTTTAAATCAACTTTCCTGATTGATATTTTAAATAACATTGCTTCTACTGATGTGATTATTGAATTGGCAGATCCGTCTCGTGCTGGTGTTATTGTTCCATTAGAACAGGAAGAAAATGATGACTTGTTGATGTTGCTAATGCCGATGATGTTAAATGACTAAAAATATAAAATGAACTTAAACCTGAAAAATCCGATTGTTTTTTTTGATCTAGAAACAACCGGAATAAATATAAACTCTGATAGAATAGTTGAAATTTGTTATTTGAAAGTATATCCTAACGGAAATGAAGAATCAAAAACACTTCGCATAAATCCGGAAATGCATATCCCCGAGGAATCCTCAAGTATACATGGCATTTATGATGAAGATGTAGTCAATTGTCCTACTTTTAAAGATGTAGCAAAGAATATAGCCCGCGATATTGAAGGAGCTGATCTTGCCGGATTTAATTCCAATCGTTTTGATATACCTGTGCTGGCCGAAGAATTTCTTCGTGCGGGAGTGGATATTGATATGAGCAAACGTAAGTTTATTGATGTGCAGGTCATTTTTCATAAAATGGAGCAACGGACACTTTCTGCAGCATATAAGTTTTATTGCGACAAAAATCTTAATGATGCTCATACTGCTGAAGCAGATACACGTGCTACATACGAGGTTCTTAAAGCTCAGCTTGATCGGTATTCAGATGATTTGCAGAATGATATGGCTTTCCTTGCCGATTTTTCGGCTTACAATAAAAATGTAGACTTTGCCGGACGCGTGGTTTGTGACGACAATGGCGTAGAGGTCTTTAATTTTGGGAAATATAAAGGCATGGCTGTCTCAGATGTTTTCAAAAAAGATCAGGGTTATTATTCATGGATGCTGAATAGCGACTTTACATTGAACACAAAAGCTGTGCTCACAAAAATAAAATTGCGCGAATTTAACGGAAAATAAGCAGACATAAGAATAGATGATATGTTGAAAGGAAAAAAAATAATTCTAGGAATAACAGGAAGTATTGCTGCTTATAAGGCTGCCTATCTTATCAGGGGACTGATAAAAAAGGGGGCTGAAGTTCAGGTAGTGATAACTCCGGCTGGAAAGGAATTTATTACTCCCATTACTTTATCTGCTTTGACCAGTAAACCTGTAATTAGTGAATTCTTTTCGGGAAGAGACGGGACATGGAACAGTCATGTGGATTTAGGACTTTGGGCGGATGCAATGCTGATTGCTCCAGCCTCGGCATCTACAATCGGAAAGATGGCTAATGGGATTGCTGATAATATGCTTATCACCACTTATCTTTCTGCAAAGGCTCCTGTCTTTGTTGCTCCGGCAATGGACCTGGATATGTTTGCTCATCCTTCTACTCAAAAGAATATTGAAACACTTCGTTCTTTCGGAAATCACATTATTGAACCGGGAGAAGGAGAGTTGGCCAGTCATCTGGTAGGTAAAGGACGAATGGAAGAACCGGAGGAAATTATCCGTGTGCTTGAGGAGTTCTTTACTAAACAAGAGGACCTTTCAAAAAAAAAAGTACTGATAACTGCGGGACCTACTTATGAAAAGATTGATCCGGTAAGGTTTATTGGTAATTACTCATCAGGGAAAATGGGCTTTGCACTGGCCGAAGAGTGTGCTTCCAGAGGTGCTGAAGTAACTTTAATAGCCGGACCTGTACAAATAGAAGCGGTTCACCCTAATATACATCGTATTGATGTGGAATCCGCACAGGAAATGTATGAAGCTTCTGTCGCAAATTATCCTTCGTCGGATGCCGGAATCTTGTGTGCAGCGGTAGCGGACTTTACTCCTGAAGTAGTAGCTGATAAGAAAATAAAGCGTAAAGGTGATGAGCTAACGGTTGTATTGAAACCTACTCAGGACATTGCGGCTTCATTAGGAAAGATAAAGCGGGCAGACCAATTGCTTGCTGGCTTTGCTCTTGAAACTAATGATGAGTATCAAAATGCTCAGAGTAAACTGGAACGAAAGAACTTTGATTTCATTGTTCTTAACTCTCTGAATGATGAGGGTGCCGGTTTTCGTCATGATACGAATAAGATCGCAATCATTGATAAAAACGGGAAGACGGATTATTCGCTGAAAAGCAAACGTGAAGTAGCAGAAGATATCATTGACCGCTTGGTTCTGATGATAAAATAATCACAAAGAAAAAATGAATAGAAAGATCATTCAGAATGTATTCCGTTGTACTTGTTTTAGCTTTTTGCTGCTTTTTTTCTCATTAACGGGAAAGGCTCAGGAACTGAATTGTAAAGTGAATATTAATTATTCGAAGATTCAAGGAACAAATATGCAGGTTTTTAAAACATTGGAAACTGCTTTAACGGAATTTATTAATGATCGTAAATGGACTTCTGCCCAATATAGTGTTGCCGAGCGGATATCCTGCAGTATGAATATCACGGTGAAAGAGCATTCTGATGATGGAACTTTCAAATGCGAACTTCTTGTTCAGGCTAATCGCCCGGTATTTGATGCAAGCTATAATACTACGCTTTTTAATTTTAAAGATGCGAATTTTAATTTTACTTATCTGGAGTTTGATCCTTTAGAGCTTAGGGAAAATCAGATAGACAGCAATCTTACTGCGGTCATTGCATATTACGCTTACCTGATAATAGGCCTGGATATGGATTCGATGGCTCCAATGGGAGGTACAGATGTTTTGCGAACAGTTGAGAGCATTGTGACTGCTGCCCAAAGTATGTCTGAAACCGGATGGAAAGCTTTTGAAGATAGCCGTAATCGCCACGGAATAATTAATGATTATCTGGATGAGCAAATGAAAGCCTTCCGTCAGATGATTTATGATTACCACCGGTTGGGACTGGATGAGATGGCTCAGAATGCCGATAGGGGAAGAGCGAAGATTACCGCTTCTTTACAGGAACTTAAAAAAGCAAAGGAAAATAAGCCAATGTCTGTTTTGCCACAGTTGTTTACCGAAATAAAGAAAGACGAACTGGTCAATATTTATTCCAAAGGTACGCAAACAGAGAAAGAACAAGTGTATAATATGTTAGTTGATATCAATCCTGCTCTATCAAATGACTGGGATAAAATAAAGTCTTCGAAATAAATTATGTTGCAATCTATATCAATTCAAAACTATGCGCTGATTGACACTCTTGATATAACCTTCGATAAGGGCTTTTCTGTCATTACCGGTGAAACGGGTGCGGGAAAATCTATTATCCTTGGTGCCATTGGTTTGTTACTGGGGCAGAGAGCTGACGTAAAAGCCATCAAGCGGGGCGCTTCTAAATGTGTGATTGAGGCTCATTTTAATATATCCTCTTACCAGATGCAATCTTTTTTTGAAGAAAACGAGTTGGAATATGATTCCAATGAATGTATTTTAAGAAGAGAATTGCAGGCTACAGGTAAATCACGTGCATTTATAAATGATTCTCCGGCTTCCCTTATACTGATGAAGGAGTTGGGAGAACAACTTATTGATGTGCACTCTCAGCACCAGAACCTATTGCTGAATAAGGAAAATTTTCAGTTGAACGTTTTGGATGCGTTGGCTGGTGATGAGAAAGAACTGTCTGATTATAAAGAGGCTTATCAGTCATACCGCAAAGTTGCTGAAGAGCTAAGCATACTTACGGAACTTGAGGAAAAAAGCAAGGCAGATGAAGATTATGTTCGTTTCCAGTTAGACCAGTTCGACGAGGCTAAACTGGTGGAAGGTGAAGATGCGGAATTGAAAAAAGAAGAAGAAATTCTGAGTCATGCCGAGGAAATAAAAGAAGGACTTTACAGTACCGAACAAATTCTTTTGGGCGACGAAGGAGGATTGCTGAGCAACTTGAAAAAAATAGCCGGTACTCTTCGTTCTCTGAAGGAACGTTACAATGCTGCTGGAGACTTATCCGATAGAGTTGATAATTTATCTATTGAGCTAAAAGAGGTTGCCAGAGATTTAACCAGGGAACAAGAGAATATTGAGGTTGATCCGGGCAGACTGGATTTTGTGAATGAAAGGCTCAATTTGATTTATACATTGGAAAAGAAGCATCATGTAAGTACGCTTGAGGAATTGATTCAAGTTCAGGAAGAGTTTCGTGCTCGTTTGAATGCCATCAGTTCGTTTGGTGAACAGATTGAAGTGCTTCAGAAACAAAAAGAAGCATTATATGGCAAGGTCGAAAAGGCTATGTTGCTGCTTACTAAAAAACGTACACAGGCAGCCAGGAAGGTGGAGCATGAGATGCAAAGTCGTCTGATTCCCCTTGGAATGCCTAATGTTTGTTTTCAGGTTCGTATTACTCCGAAAGCAAACTTCGATGCAACAGGTGGAGACAATGTGGGCTTCCTTTTCTCTGCCAATAAGAATGCCACATTACAGAATATATCATCTGTGGCTTCAGGTGGTGAAATAGCACGGGTAATGCTTTCATTAAAAGCAATGATTGCTGATGCCACTCAGTTACCCACTATCATATTTGATGAAATAGATACCGGTGTATCCGGAGAAATAGCCGATAAGATGGCGGAAATAATGAAGGAAATGGGATCATGTATGCAGGTAATCAGCATAACTCACCTTCCTCAGATTGCTGCTAAAGGCAAAGTACATTATAAAGTATATAAACAAGATAACGAAACATCGACCAGCAGTAATATCCGCCGATTGAAACAGGAGGATAGGATAGAGGAGATAGCTCACATGTTGAGTGGGGCTACTTTGACAGAAGCGGCGATGAATAACGCTAAAGAATTATTAAAAGAGTATGGAAAAGAATGAAATGATATTTGGCGTACGCGCCGTGATTGAAGCCATTGAGGCAGGTAAGGGAATTGATAAGGTTCTGGTGAAGATAGATATTCAGAGTGAACTTTCAAAGGAGCTTTTTGCTGCTTTAAAAGGAACAAATATCCTTGTTCAGCGAGTGCCTGTAGAGCGCATCAATAAGATAACGACGAAGAATCATCAGGGTGTGGTGGCTTTTGTTTCCGCAGTGACTTATCAGAAAGTGGAGGAGTTGGTTCCTTTTCTTTTTGAACAAGGTAAGGTTCCTTTTTTTGTGATGCTCGACGGAGTAACAGATGTACGTAACTTTGGAGCAATTGCCCGTACTTGTGACTGTGCAGGAGTAGATGCCATTATTATTCCTACACGCAACAGTGTTAGTGTAAATGCAGATGCGATTAAAACTTCAGCCGGAGCACTTCATACATTACCAGTATGTAAGGAACAAAGCCTTACCACTACTCTTAAATTTCTCAAAGAAAGCGGATTCAAGATTGTAGCAGCGACCGAAAAGGGAGATTATGACTACACAAAAGGAACTTATACAGATCCTATCTGTATCATTATGGGAGCAGAAGATACTGGTGTGTCTTATGATAACTTAGCTTTGTGTGATGAATGGGTAAAGATTCCTTTGTTTGGTAAAATAGAGTCGCTGAATGTTTCTGTTGCCGCAGGGATTTTAATTTATGAGGCTGTGAAACAACGTGGTTTTGATAAAGAATAGAACACAAATATAACCTATAATCATGAGAAAGAAAATACTATTTATAGTTCTTTGTCTGCTTTCGCAGTGGACAATGGCGCAGAAGGAGGCTCCCAAATGGGTTGAGAAATCAAAAAGGGCAGTCTTTTCTGTAGTAACATATGACGCTAATGACAAATTACTGAATACCGGTAACGGATTCTTTATATCAGAAGATGGAGTAGCGTTGTCTGATTACACATTGTTTAAAGGAGCTGCCAGAGCAGATGTGATAAACTATGAAGGCAAGCAAATGCCGGTTAAAGCAATATTGGGTGCAAATGGAATGTATGATGTGATCAAATTTCGTGTGGATCTTGGTAAAAAGAGTACACCGGCATTAACATTGGCCGCAGGAGTTCCTGCAAAAGATGCTCAAGCAATTATGCTACCTTATTCCACAAAGAAAGATCGTTCCTGCACCATAGGGAAGATAGAAGAGGTTTCCAATCTTTCGGGACCTTATAAATACTTTAAGCTGGCCATGTCAATGAAAGATAAGATGGTCAGTTGTCCGGTGCTCACTGCAGATGGTGAAGTCTTTGGATTAGCTCAGAAGAATGCAGCAAACGACACTACTCATTGTTATGCCATCAGTGCTCCTTTTGCGAACGGACTATCTGTCAGTGCATTCGACTTTAATAGTTCAGAACTGAATAATATAGGAATTAAGAAAGCTCTTCCTGGTACGGAAGATCAGGCTTTGATAGCTCTTTTTATGGCTTCCTCGCAACTGACAGCTGATAAATATATTTCTCTGTTGAGTGATTTTGTTGAGCAATATCCAAACAGTACAGACGGATATATCCGTCGGGCGAATTACTATGTTTCGAATTTTCTTGATGTAGAACATATTGCTTTGGCTGAGGAAGACCTTAATATGGCAATGAAAGTTGCAGATAAAAAAGATGATGTGTTTTATAATAATTCACGTTTAATGTATATAATTGCTCTTCGTGGTAAAGACGCTCCTTACAAGAATTGGACTTTTGCTAAATCGCTGGAAGAAATTCAGAAAGCTATTGAAATAAATCCTCTTCCTCTCTATACTCAGCATCAAGGAGATGTTTATTTCGCATCTGCAGATTATGCCAAAGCTTTTGAATGTTATGATAAAGTGAACCACTCTAACTTAGCTTCGGCTGAAACATATTATAGAGCTGCAAAAACGAAAGAGATGTTGAAAAGTGATTTGAGTGAAGTTATAGCTTTACTGGATAGTGCTGTTGCTAAATATGCTGCTCCTTATCCTAAAGAAGCTGCGCCTTATATCTCCGAACGCGCTATGGCCAGGAGTGACAAGGGAATGTATAAAGAAGCTGTTACTGATTATGATTTGTATTATGAAGTGATGGGTGGCAAAGTAAGTGCAATGTTTTACTATCTTCGTGAACAGGCTAATTACAAGGCTAAGAACTTTAAACGTGCATTGGAAGATATTCAAAAGACTGTGGAATTGGAGCCAACGAATAAAGACTATCTGGCTGAGTATGGAGCTGTGAATCTGCGTGTTGCTCGTTATGATGAGGCTATAAGGAATCTGAAAGATGCGCTTGTTCTTGATCCTAAGTTTGCAGCTTGTTATCGTTTAATAGGTTTCTGCCAGCTGCAACAAGGTAAGAAAAATGAAGCTTGTGAGAACTTTAATAAAGCTAAGGAACTAGGAGATGAAGCTGTACTTCCAATG
>Ga0172378_10006375_pt1 | contig 11027 bp, 9 predicted proteins | sample GrowelOW332metaG_FD_119755 | JGI IMG/M metagenome (GOLD analysis project Ga0172378, IMG submission 119755) | Groundwater microbial communities from an aquifer near a municipal landfill in Southern Ontario, Canada - Pumphouse #3_1 metaG | ecosystem: Environmental > Aquatic > Deep subsurface >... | reverse complement strand
TTTCAAACCCTGATACGGTGAAGCACCTACGTAGTGTAGGCTTTAGAGGTTTCCTTATCGGCGAAACATTCATGAAGACTGAACAACCTGCCGAAACATTGAAAAATTTTCTTAAAGAGTTAGTCTGATACAATAAATAAACAAACTCATGATCAACGGAAAGTTAATTAAGGTATGCGGAATGAGGGAACCAAAGAATATACGCGAGGTAGAGACTCTCGGTATTGATTTGATGGGATTCATTTTTTTCAAAGGATCACCACGCTACGTACAACACATTCCTGCCTTTTTACCAAGTTGCCAACGTACCGGAGTATTTGTTGATGAAGATATCAATGTCATCAAAAAAGATATCAAAGCATTCAATCTCGACTTTATACAACTTCACGGCAATGAATCACCGGAATTCTGCCGTTTACTGCAAGACAGCGGTATAAAAATCATCAAAGCTTTCTCTATTGCCGAAGTCGATGATTTAAAAGATACCGAGGCCTACGAGAACTATTGCTCATACTTTCTTTTCGATACAAAATGTAAACAATACGGAGGTTCCGGAAATCAGTTTAACTGGCATATTCTTGATGCATACCACGGAAGAACGCCTTTTTTATTAAGTGGCGGTATCGGTCCCAAAAGCATCGTATCAATAAAATCTTTCCATCATCCACTACTTCGCGGCTATGATTTAAATAGTTGTTTCGAATCTGCTCCCGGAGTAAAGGACATAAACAAAATTCGCAAATTTTTAAATGAATTAAAAAATATTGAATCATATGAATAGAATTAATCAATTATTCAGCAGCCATAAAAAGAATCTGCTGTCAATTTACTTTTGTGCAGGCGCACCAACACTGAACGGGACAGTAAACGTGATTCGCACACTCGAAAGAAACGGCGTGGATTTAATCGAAATAGGTATTCCTTTCAGCGACCCGATGGCCGATGGAATCGTTATCCAGAATGCTGCGACTAAAGCTTTACGCAATGGTATGTCCCTCAAAATACTATTTTCGCAGTTGGCCGACATCCGCAAAGAGGTGAAAATACCATTGATTCTCATGGGATATCTAAATCCGATCATGCAATACGGGTTTGAGAACTTCTTCAAAAAATGTCAGGAATACGGCATTGATGGAACAATTATTCCCGATCTCCCTTTTAAAGATTATCAAGAACATCTTTGCCCTATTGCTGATAAATATGGAATCAGAATTATTATGCTGATCACTCCGGAAACCAGTGAAGAGCGGGTTCGTTTTATTGATGCCCACACCGACGGATTTATCTATATGGTCTCTTCGGCCTCAACAACGGGAGCACAAAAAGATTTCAATGAGCAAAAAAAGGCCTATTTTAAAAAAATTCAAGGCATGGACTTAAAGAACCCGCGTATGGTAGGATTCGGTATTTCAAACAAAGCCACATTCGACGCTGCATGTGCCAATGCATCCGGAGGAATTATCGGAAGCCGCTTTGTTACACTGCTAGACGAAGAACATGATCCTGAAAAAGCCATTCTCAAGTTGAAACATGACATCACAACAGTATAACTTTGTGTTTTTTTTCACCTTGATATAAGGTAAAAAATATAAATAATTAAATATACTTCAGTAATAAATTCATGAAAAAGAGTTTTCTTTCTCATGAATTTGTATATTTGCAAAAGTTTTGAAAATAATTGCAAAGTAAGAACTAAGTATATGTTATTACCAACTCCGACTCCTTCCATACTTTTAATATACACAGGAGGTACTATAGGCATGATTGAGAATCAGGAAACCGGCACTCTTGAAAACTTTGATTTTGACCAAGTACTTAGTTACGTTCCTGAATTGAAACGATTCAATTATCATATTTCATCATATCAGTTCGACCCGCCTATAGATTCATCGGATATGGAACCGACATTATGGGCAAAACTTGTGAGAATCATTAATTTCAACTATGATTTTTATGATGGGTTTGTTATTCTACACGGAACGGATACAATGTCTTATACAGCTTCCGCACTCAGTTTCATGCTCGAAAACTTAAGCAAACCGGTTATACTCACAGGCTCACAATTACCTATCGGGACACTACGCACAGATGGCAAGGAAAATCTGATTACTTCTATTGAAATTGCTGCTGCAAAGAATCCCGACGGCACTGCCATAGTGCCCGAAGTTTGCATCTTCTTTGAGAATCTTTTGATGCGGGGCAACCGGACAACAAAAATAAATGCCGAGAACTTCAACGCATTCCGTTCATTCAATTACCCCCCTCTTGCCACAGCCGGTGTTCATATCATATACGAACCGCATTTAATTCGCAAACCTGCCCCGGAAAAGCCTTTAAAACCTCATTATTCATTAGATACGAATGTTGTTGTACTCTCACTCTTCCCCGGCATACAACAAAATTTCATCTCATCAATTCTTCATATACCAGGATTAAAAGCTGTTGTGCTAAGGACTTACGGTTCCGGCAATGCACCACAGAAAGAGTGGTTTATCAAACTCATAAAAGATGCCATTGATCGAGACATCGTTATTGTCAATATTACCCAATGTCAATTGGGAATAGTAGAAATGAAACGATATGAAACCGGAATGCACTTAATGGGCACCGGTGTAATAAGTGGTTACGATAGTACTCCGGAATCCGCAATTACCAAACTCATGTTTCTCTTGGGGCATGAGCTTAGTCCCAGAGAAATAAAAGTAAAAATGAACTCATGTCTAATTGGTGAAATTACTAAATAGCATTATTATAATAAAAAAATCTTATATATAATAAATTATTATTATATTTGTAATATACAAACTAACAAAACAAAAAAAAGACATGCGAATAGAACCTCTAAAAACAAACCGTTTATTCGTGACTATTATAACTGCTGCAATTGTTATAATAACCGGATGTGTTGATACGAATAAAGACCTATACGATTCAACGTACAAAACGACCAACCCGTTAGCTTTTTCTGCACCGGAGGACTTTGATTGGTCTACAACCGCTTCACAGAGTCTGACGGTTGAAGTCAAGGATGAATTTGAAGGCCAATATTATTATACAATTAGCATTTATAGAAACGACCCGTTGACCAGCAACAACGATACGTTATTGGCAAAGGGTGTAACTAATAAAAACCAGACCTTTTCCACATCTGTCACGGTAGACAAAAAGATGACTTGTCTCTTTATCGAACAGACTGACCCCAAAGGTAGAATATCCGTATTCCCTTATGAAATTCCGACTGATCACTCAGCCATGGATTGCAAGCTCTATTATGTTGCAACATCCACTAAAAGCAGCACCGCTTCACTAGTTGCCAAACGTACGTCACAAGCCATCAATGATATGCCCGATTATACATCCATTCCTAGTGGGAGTACTGAAATTTCGAGCTATGGCACGAGTAACACACTACAATCCAACACAAACTATAAAATCACAAGCGACTATTCAGGATCTATTACAAACTACGGAAATAATACAAACATAAAACTATATGTTTCCGCCAAATGGACCATACCATACTCTTTTTATACCGTTCAAAGCGGATTGGAAATTATTGTTATGAATGGTGGTGAAATATCTTGTGCCAATAATTTGAGTTTTGTCAATAATTCCATATTGACCATTATGCCAGGTGGAAAAGCGGATTTCAATAATCTCACATTTACTAATAGTGATCCAGCCGGTATCAGAAACTGGGGAACGCTTAACATCAACTCTTCTTTGATAGAAAGTTCCGGTGCCTCTTTATATAATAAAGGCATAATAACAGCTGCAAACTTGACAGTTAATTCAAATTCAAACATTGCCAACGATGATAGTATAAAAATAAGCGGTTCTGTTAATCTTCCATCTAACTTCATCCTTAATAATAATTCATACTTTCATGCCTCAGGTATCACTGCAAATTCATCAGCTACAATCAATAATACCGGAACCATTTTGGCTGATGAAACAATAAGCCTGACCAATCCTACCATTAATAATGATTGCGACATTACAGCCAATTATATATATATGAATGGTTGTACATTAAATATGGATCAAGGATATATTGGAGCGAATAATATGACCATCGGTGGTTGTTCCGTAACACTAGACAACGGATCAATGATTGAATCAAAAAGCCTATTAGACCATACGACCAATGCAGACAAATACTACGGAACAGGTACAAATAAGTCATTAATAAAAGCCGTAACAATAATAGGTCTGGGATTCACCTATTCGGGAAATCTGGTTATAGAAGCACGAACTCATGTTGAAAAATCTATCTGGTGGAATAACTACTATGTGCTTAATACAGCAAGCATAACAACCCTCGGGGGTTCTGATGTATACATAGAAACCTGCGGAGGCACAAAGAACGAAGGAAATAGTGGAAGCGATCCAACAGATCCTACCTTCCCCATAAAAGTAAGTAACAGTCAATATTACTCATACATTTTTGAAGATCAGTGGCCTGTATATGGCGATTATGATATGAATGATATCGTATTGAAAATGATAAATAAAACCATGTATGTGAATCAGTCGAACAATGTGGTTCAATTTTCAATCACAATGGAACTTTGTGCGGTTGGTGCACAGTATCAAATCGGTGCTGCTCTTATGCTTGACCAAATCCCATCATCTGCAATTAAAAGTTTAACATACTCTTCCAATACTCCTAGTTCTTTCAATGTCACCAATGTTGGTATTGAGAAAAATCAAGACTATGCCGTCATACCACTTTTTGACGAGGCACACAAGCTGTTAACCGGCAACAGCAGCAGTCAGTTAATCAATACCGTAAGCGGAAGTACAACCTATAACCCCAAGACACTCACCATTACGGCAGAGATATCAAGCGGGTCAAAAATCTCATCGGAAGCACTAAACAACAATTTATTAAATGTATTTATCATTGTTGCCAAAAATACATTAACCGATACTTATATCAACGAGATGAATAAAAATACTTCCGAACGTAATGAAATTCATATTATAGGTTTTAAGCCAACTGGTTATGCAAATACAGATATCTTTGGCAATAACAACGACAACAGTTCTATAACTGATGGAAGATATTACCAAAGTAAGGATAACTTAGCATGGGGAATCATGGTATCCACCGATTTCAAATGGCCTAAAGAATACATCAATATCAAATATGCATATCCTAAATTTGAAGGTTGGGTAACAACCGGAGGTACCTTATATACATCATGGTATAATGACTATACATCAGGCAAAATATATGGAGAGTGATTAATACTTATATATATAGAAATTTATAAAAAAGCATACAGACTTTCATCTTAATACCCAAATATTTCATTATTTTTGCAGAACAAAAGATATTATAGATATTTACACTCATGAAAAAGAAAATACTTCTTATAGATGATGTACCGACAATTGGGAAAGTTGTCGGCATCTATCTTGGAAAAGAATACGATTTCCAATATGTTGAAAATCCACTAAAAGCGATAGAATTGTTGAATCAAAACAAAGAAAACATACCGGATTTAATCATTTGCGATATCAGAATGCCTGAAATGATGGGAGATGAATACCTTCATTATATGAAAAATAACGGCATGTATAAATCAATACCAATCATGATACTATCCAGCGAAGAAAGCACCACCGAAAGAATTAAACTTCTTGAAGAAGGAGCCGCCGATTATGTATTAAAGCCTTTCAATCCTTTGGAATTAAAAATACGAATTAAAAAGATTATCGGATAGTCATTAATAAATGCAATATTACTTCTATATAGGCAACAATTTAATAACAATCAGCAAAATCACAAAATATTGTAATGGAGTTTTTTGTGCCATTTCCCAATTAGAAAAAGCTATAAACAAACTTGATGATGTTCGTGAAATATACGATGCATGCGTATTCTTTGAGCAAACATCAAACACAAAAGAAGATACAAAACATATTGCAAAATTAAAAGAAAGCTATCCCGGCTTATATCTAATTCTAGTTACAGACCAAGTTCCTAAACAAGCACAATCGTTTTATTTAAAAAGCGGAATAAACAATACGATTTCTTTTGAGCCTTCAAAAGAAGCCATCTTTAATATCGGAAATTTTCTGTCTATGCGAAAGCATCAGAGATTCATTGATTTTAAAAGTAAGCCTCGAATCTTGAAAAGGTTTCACATACCACTCTGGAAAAGAACAGAAGACATCCTTCTATCAAGCATTGCTATAGTCCTTTTATCACCCATATTCATTATTACAGCAATTGCCATTAAATTAGAGAGCAAAGGACCGATCATTTATATTTCACAAAGAGTAGGAAGTAATTATAATATCTTTCATTTTTTAAAATTTCGCTCCATGTATATCGGTGCGGACAAACACTTAAAGGAATACCATTCGCTCAATCAATACCATAAAAATAAGATTTCAAAGGACAAATTACCCCTTAGCATTACAACCATTAAAGAAGATCCTTCACTCCTGATTTCTGACAACTATATTATCTCCGAAGAAAATTATCTCAACGATAAAACCCAAAAAAGCACATTTATAAAATTGGAAAACGATCCGCGAATCACCAAAGTAGGACGTTTCATCCGGAAATACAGTATTGATGAGCTACCACAACTCTTTAATATTTTAAAAGGTGATATGTCGATTGTCGGTAACCGTCCGCTCCCACTATACGAGGCAGAATTACTAACAAACGATAATGATATCGAACGATTCTTCGGTCCTGCCGGACTAACCGGCCTCTGGCAAATAGAGAAACGTGGAAGTGCCGGTAAACTATCCGCACACGAGAGGAAACAACTTGACATAAAATATACCAGAACTTTCTCTTTCTGGGGTGATATAAAAATTATACTGAGAACAACGACTGCTTTTATTCAAAAAGAATCTGTTTAGCACATGCCCTATGGATACAATAATCAATTGGACTGATCATCTGTTATTTATTTGTTTCAGTCTCTATACTTTTTATTTATTTATCCTTGCCCTACTCTCACATGCGGGAAGAAAGAGGCAATATCCGCCAATTGAAAAGAAACAGAGTTTTGCCATCATCATCCCTACCCAAACCTCTTTTCCCGCACAAGAATATCCCGAAGATTTGTATAAAGTATTCAACTGCGATGATTTTCGTGAACTCGTTCCCACACTTGATGAAAAGACTTTCGACATCACACTGATACTAAGCGGCACCGACAATATACAAAAAAATCTACTGAAATCGATCAACAAAGCTTGCATCAGTAACTCTATAGCCATACAATTACAAACACAAATTAAGAATTTCAGTACATTCAAATTGAAATGTCAGGCCCTGCGTGAAGAAATCAACAACAGCCTATATATTAAAGGATATTCGCAAATAGGATTCTCGGCCACATTCACCGGACATGATATAGCGTTAAATACCAAATGGCTAAAGAAAAATCTTAAGAGCAACCATACCAACCTAGAAAGAATGCTACTCAGACAAGGCATTTATGTCGACGCCATCGACAATGAACCGATAGGCAAACCATTGCCGCAAAAACCATTATACAAAACAAACAGAAAAAAGGCTTTTTCCCTATTAGGTTACGCATTCGGCAGCAACGGCAGTATAGATTATCGTACAAAAATGATTCACTGCATACTGCCTACTCCTTATTTCTCAGCAATTGCCATAGCCGTATGTACAACATTAGTTACTGTTTATAATTGGAGAGAAGCTATCAGTTGGTGGATACTCTTATTCGGCATCTTGCTCACCCTGAGCCTTGCCATCCCCGACTATTTGGTAAAAGACAAAAAGATAACCTTTAAAAAAATCATACACCATGAACACCAATCTGAAAGAGAAAATTAGCCGGCACCCCCAACTAAAGAAATGTATACACCGCTTCATCATGCATCCGGTAAAAACACGCCCGAATTGGTGGATCCGTATCTTTTCGTTTATTTATCTGAAACGTGGCAAAGGTTCGGTTATCTATCGAAGCGTACGCAAGGACCTACCACCTTTCAATTGCTTTTCACTTGGGCGCTATTCTGTTGTCGAAGATTTCTCTTGCTTGAATAATGCGGTCGGCAACTTGATCATTGGCGATTACTCACGAATCGGATTGGGAAATACGATTATCGGTCCGGTTACGATAGGCAATCATGTGATCATTTCACAAAACGTCATCGTTACAGGATTAAATCACAACTTCGCCGATGTAGAAAGAAAAATTGACGAACAAGGCATAGAAACGAAGCCGATATACATTGAAAATGATGTTTGGATAGGAGCCAATGCCGTAATCTTGCCGGGTGTAACCATTGGCAAGCATAGTGTGGTAGCTGCCGGATGTATCGTCACGCATTCCATTCCCCCCTATTCGGTCTGCGTCGGAAATCCGGCCCATATAATAAAACAATATGACTTTACACTGAAAAAATGGGTAACACACACTTCATAAAGACAAACCGTTTCAAACCCTGACCGCATTACATCTCCGCATGATTGTAAACAGCAATTTGGTCTATTACGACTCCCTCATCCAGAGCCTTCACCACCAATTTATGCACACCTTTGCCACGGGTGATAAAGAGCATCCGCCTTATCGCATGATTACTCAACACATTTTCTTTCCACTCCCCACTCCATTCTGCTGCCTGATATTCGGCAACTTGTTCCTGATTATCATCAAGAGAAACAAGAATCCGCAGCTTATTACCCACAACCGGTTGTGTTGGAATCATTCTCATTTCCACAAGTAACGAATCAGAAACCTTTCCGGTTATCGAATATTCCACAGAACTGTTCTTTTTCAAGATCAAAGCCTTTTCTCCATAACCGAGGCCGTCACATCGTTCACTTTTTCCGATAACCTTATCATAATCCGATCCGTTAAACAAAACAATAGGATGATGATCTTTCACCATAGGAGTAGCCACAACTTCATGAGGCACACGTTCGAATACGATTAATCGTCGGGGTTGAGCATCCATCATTCGATTCCATTTTCCTCCCGCCAGAGAATTATAAATTCTTGTCAGACTCATAATACTGTCAAATGCAGCATCACTCTCTTTCCAATCAGCCTTGCCATGACGAGCCAGCTGAGCCGTCAGAAGTTTCCTGTTCATCTCCGCAGCAGCCTGCACCGGATACTTAGCCAACTCAAAATAAGCATCCCTCCTCGCTTCAGGTATCTCTTTCTTTATTTCTTCCACCTTATCAGACAATTCATTATAATCCTTCAACCGTTCGCGTATGTACTTTTCACTCCAAGGCAAATCATGAATAATCCGATGGATCGAATCACCACTGTAAGAATAAGTATTTGCCATAAATTCAGGCTTACGAATCTCGGCCAAACGGTAATACTCGTTCATTACGAAAGATAACTGCGCACCGACCGTCTTTCCAAACTCCCGAGCCAACCAATGATTCAGATGAGCGTATACACCTTCTTGCTTTACTTTATTAATATTCCAAGCCATGTCCAGAAAAAGTTCCGTATCATACTCAGCCGGTTTAATATCGCCCACATTCAAAATCCACATCTTTTGAATACCGGACTCATAAGCCTGGCACATTTGCTGATAAATCTGAGCGGGCTGCGTACTGCAAAGCCACAAATAATCATGCGGAACTCCCCAATATGAGATATGATAATAAATACCGTTTCCACCGGAACGAGCCCGTTCTATCGAGTCCGGAAAATGGCGGAGATATCCGAAATTATCATCACACCACATTAACGTCACGTCATCGGGTACTTTCAAACCGGCACGATAGATTTTCAACACTTCCTTATATGGAATAAAGACCTGCGGCACTTTGGTCAAATCTTTATTGACCAGCTCCTTCAACATCTTACGCTGATCGATCAATATTTCTTTCATCACGCTCTTTTGCTCCTCCAAAGATTTCGGACCAATCATCCTTCCGTCGTGAATGCCACGCATCCCCAACGTATAAACATTATCAGAATGAGCAACCTGTTTCACCCGTTTTTCCCAAAATTGATAAACAGACGCACGATTATGCAAATAATCATAAGCACCATTCCCTTCTTTTGCCCATTCGCCATTGGTGTTACGCAACATCGGTTCGCAATGAGACGTACCTATATATATACCATAAGCATCGGCCACCTCTTTATTGCCCGGAGTAAAATAAAAAGGCAGTGAACAAGAATGCATGGCCGGCCAAAACATATTGGCACGCAAGCGTAAAAGTAATTCAAAAATACGTCGATGCGTTTGAGGACCGATCCGCCCTTTTATCCCCGAAGGTTCATAAGTCATACTGCTCCAAGGGTTCATCCCCCAATCTTCATCATTGATGAATATACCCCGATAAGCCACCGATGGCGACTGAAAATCCTGATAGTCATATTTAAGAGTAAAGGCGGTCAAAGGTGCAGGAGTTACATCCGCCCACCATTCCCATGGCGAAACACCGAGCAATCGCGACAGTTCCATGATACCATAAGCCGTTCCCCGTTTATCACTACCGGCCACCACAAGAACAGACTTTTTCTTCCAACGGATAACCTTTATTATAAAAGATTCCTTCTTCCCTTTCAGCTTTTCTATATTTAGTACTCCCCTCTTTGCCAATTTCTTTAATGCAGAACACTGGTCATAAGTACCAATTAAAATATCACCCTTCTCTTTTGTTATTTGAGGAGTAGCAGCAAGCACCCTTCCACAATCTCCGCTGAAAATACCTAAAGCAGTGACCACTACATTTTTTTCCACAGCCGTATCGCAGGCAATAGTGAAAGATTGCGAAGAACGAAGGACAAAGTCCGATTGATTCTTCGCATGGCATAATAATATACTAAACGTTATTGATAAGCACAATAGAATTCTTTTCATAGCTTCAAATATATATAACCCGAAATTAAATCTTGATTTAATGCTGTACAAATATAACCAATTAAAATTAAAGAAAGGACAAGAAAGAAGAAATTAAAGACTGGAAAGCAGTCCCGTTACCAGAGAAAAAAATCAAAGATGAAGAATCTATTATTCACAAAAAGAAGAAACTAAAGTTTAAA
>Ga0172378_10006374_pt1 | contig 11027 bp, 10 predicted proteins | sample GrowelOW332metaG_FD_119755 | JGI IMG/M metagenome (GOLD analysis project Ga0172378, IMG submission 119755) | Groundwater microbial communities from an aquifer near a municipal landfill in Southern Ontario, Canada - Pumphouse #3_1 metaG | ecosystem: Environmental > Aquatic > Deep subsurface >... | reverse complement strand
GGCCATCATTTTCTGTCCTACTTCAGCGGTCTTGAAGAAGCCGCCGTGGCCGGTGATTGAATCAATCGCAACATGCTCCTGCTCGAAGAGGATGTCCATGCCGATGCGCAGTACTCCAAGGGCTGTGAAAAGCTGCGAACGCATGAAGTTGGCAAGGTTGAATGTGTTTTTGGTCTCCCTGACAAAGAGGGGACGACCTTCATAGAGTTCAGTCATGGTCTCACCCGAGAGATAATTGTACGCTAAGAGGCCACCGCACTCCTTATCCCCTTCCAAGGCTTTATACAACAGTTTGTCATAGAGTTCGCCTTTACTGAGTGCAAATCCTGCTGTAGTGAGTACTTCGCTGAACAGGCGCATCCAGTTGTCATACTCTCCGGTGCAATTGTTCCCATGGCTCATCGCAACCAGCGATCCGTCAGGAGTGGTGACAAGGTCAATAAACTTGTTGTAACTCTTGGAAAGTTCTTTCTCAAGAACAATCATGGCAAAAACCGAGGTGCCGGCTGAAACATTGCCGGTGCGTTTGGCTATGCTGTTGGTTGCAACCATGCCGGTTCCTGCATCTCCTTCAGGAGGACAAAGAGGAATGCCTGCTTCAAAACTACCGCTTGGGTCGAGCAAGCGGGCACCCTCGCTGGTGAGCCTGCCTGCCGCCTCACCGGCGGTAAGGATGGAAGGAAGCACTCTTTCGAGCTGCCAAGGAAATTGATAGCTCTTGGTAAGATCGGAGAAGGCCTTCAGCAAACTCTTGTCATAGTGTCCCGTCTTGGTGTCAACGGGAAACATGCCTGAGGCATCACCGGTACCCAATACTTTTTCTCCGGTCAACTTCCAATGCACGTACCCAGCCAAGGTAGTAAGGAAACCTAGGTTCTTGACATGCTCTTCCTTGTTCAAGATGGCTTGGTACAAGTGGGAGATGGACCAACGTTCGGGAACCGGATAATCAAACAAGGAGCTGAGTTGTTCGGCTGCAGGGGCAGTCATGGTATTTCTCCAAGTCCTGAAGGCGGCAAGTTGCTTGCCTTCTCTATCAAAAGGCAGGTATCCGTGCATCATGGCACTGACACCCAGTGATTTGGTGCGCGTAAGGTTCACTGCATAGCTTTTCTGGATGTTCGTCTGCAAGGAGGCAAAGCAGGATTGTATGCCTTTCCAAACATCATCGAGTGAATACGTCCAAATTCCATCGAGCAAGGTATTTTCCCAATCGTGGGCACCTTGTGCTATCGGCTGGTTCTCTGAGTTTATCAGAACTGCCTTGATTCGGGTGGATCCAAGTTCGATTCCCAGGATGGTTTGACCATTGACTATCTCTTCTTTGATTTGGTTGGTATGCATTGAATTCTCCTTCCAGTAATTATAGCCGGTATAGCAGATTATTTCCAGTAGAACAATAAAAAAACAGCGGAAGAATTCACTTCTCCCGCTGGTAAAAATGCTAGGTTCACCTACATGACAGTCCCGTTTTTAATGACTGCATTCTTGTTGATGACAATAATTCCATCATGGATGGAGTACATGGCAAAATCTCCTTCCTGGCGCGGGATGTCATCGATGCCGATTCTGCATCCATCGCCGATACGGGCATTCTGGTCAATGATGGCCTTACGGATGATCGTACCGCGACCGATACCAATATTGGGGATTCCTTTCTTGGCATTTGCGGTCTTTTCAACCTCCGTTTCATAGAACGAAGCTCCCATGCAGTACACACCGTCAAGCGATGCTCCCGATTCGATGATCGTACGAACACCGATGATGGAATTCACGATATACGCGTTGGTTATGATGGAACCTTCACTGGTCAGTGAACTGGAAATGTTGCAGAAATTCACTTTGGTAGCCGGCAGGTGGCGGCGGTGGGTGTAAATCGGCATCATCTCATTGTAGAAATTGAACTGAGGATTGATGGAAGCCAAGTCGAGGTTTGTCTCGTAGAAAGCCTTAATGGTTCCGATATCCTCCCAGAAACCATCAAAGAGGTACGTGGCCACCTTACGCTGTTTGATGACATCGGGGATGATTTCCTTTCCGAAATCGGTCTTGTCATTGTTCAGAACCTCTTCCATGGTTTTTGCATTGAAAATATAAATACCCATACTTGCGAGGTACTCATTGCTTGCATCCACATGTTTTCCCAGTGAGGCGTGCAAGAGGGAATCGGCAACCTTGTATTCGCTGATATCCAAATCATTTGCAGGCTTTTCATAGAATTTGGTAATGATACCTTCGCTGTCGCATCCAATAATTCCCAGGCCGGTAGCCTGTTCGCGGCTGATAGGCTTGGTAGCAATGGTAAGTTCAGCCCCGCAGGCAATATGGCGGTCGAGCATATCCTTGAGATCCATGCGATACAGCTGGTCTCCACTGAGAATGATGTAGTAATCCGCGTTCTGGTCATGGAAGTGCTTCAGGTTCTTGCGCACTGCATCAGCGGTGCCTTGGTACCACGTATCGGTTTGGTTGGTTTGCTCGGCAGCCAAAATCTCAACGAACCCATTGGAGAATGTGTCAAAGATATAGGTGTTGGATATGTGGTTGTGCAAGGAAGCAGAATTGAATTGAGTCAGGATGTAGATTTGCCTGATGCCGCTGTTGATACAATTTGAAATGGGAATGTCCACCAAACGGTATTTTCCAGCGAAGGGTACGGCAGGTTTAGCGCGATCCATGGTGAGAGGGTACAATCGGGTCCCCTTTCCTCCGCCTAATACGATTGCGATAGTCCTTTCTTTCAGACGCATACTCATTTCCCCCTTATGCTGGTTTCATATAGTGAACGATATGATCGGGCAGACCGTTCCCAGGTACTGTCCCAATGCATACATCGAGTTCTGATAGCTTGCATGGATTTCTTTCCTTTGCTCCACCAATGAAGTGCTCGTTCTACTGCTTCCAGTATACCACGACCGGTCATGGAGTCAAAGAGGATTCCTGTTCCGCTTTCTGGATTCACGTCCAGGTCAAGAATGCTGTCAGCCAATCCACCTGTTCGCCTCGCTACCGGAAGCGTGCCGTAACGCAGGCTGTAGAGCTGATTCAGACCACACGGCTCATAACGGCTTGGCATTAAAAAGAAGTCTGATCCAGCTTCCAGCAGGTGGGCCGCCCGGTTGCTGAACAAAATATTGACCGAGAGGTTGGCGTACCGTGAGCCAATTTCAATGAGCTTTTTCTCAAGAGCATGGTCCCCGGTTCCCACAATAATCATCTGCATTGGATGAAGGGTTAGCATCTGTTCCAATGCACAAGGCGAACCTTCCAACAGCTCTACAAATCCTTTTTGCTCTGCAAGGCGGCTGATCATGCTGAAGAGAGGAATGCTCTCATTCACCTCCAAGCCGAACTCAGCCTGCAATTCTGCTTTGGTGAGAGCTTTTCCTTGTTGCTGTGTTGCACTGAAATGATGACTCAAAAAAGCGTCTGTCTGGGGATTCCATTCCTCATAGTCGATTCCGTTGATGATACCGGTCAAATCTTCGGAGCGTTCGGATAGGAGATCTTGGAGATTACACCCATATTCGTTGGTCTGTATCTCGTTGGCATATGTAGGACTGACGGTGGTGAGCATATCAGCAAACACCAAGCCCGTCTTAAGCATGTTGGTCCGCTTTTGTGCAGCAGTGCCGCTGAACATGGCATCGTCGGGAAGCATGTCGCAGCCAAGCAACTCCAGGCGGGAGAATTCACCTTGATAGGCGAGATTATGAATGGTCATCATACTCTTGGTATTGCGATAGAACGAATCGTTGTCTGTTTTAAGCAAATAGGGCAGAAAACCGCACGTCCAGTCATGGCAGTGCATGATGTCCACTGTCCAGTCAAGTTCCTTGCACAAGAAAAGGGCTGCTTTATTGAGCAGTGTATAGCGTCTGAGATTATCTGCGTACGGCGTGAAGGATGTATCACCATAGAGGCCCTTGCGCCCGGTAAAGTAGCTGTGTCGTAAGAAATAGTAGGTTACCCCATTGAGGATGGTCTGACAAAAACTGACGGGCTCCTCGGAATCAAGAAGTGAAAGTTTTCCTAAAACGGGTACTTCAGTAAAAGAAGAAGCGTTGACACTTCCATACAACGGAAGCACAACTCTTACATCCTCTCCCAATGAAGCGAGGGCTGTCGATAGTGCACCAACCACATCTGCAAGCCCTCCAGACTTCGAAAAGGGTACAGATTCACTGGAAACCATGCAAATATTCATGGTTCAATTAGAACACTAACGACCAGCCATCGTCAAGGAGATTTGTGTGATATATAAGTAGCAACCCCTTATTTAGCGGTACGCTCTTCCCTCAAGCTCATCGATATATTCGCTTGCGCAGTGGGCTGCGATGGCTCCGTCGCTGGCGGCTGTAATCAGCTGCCTAAACACGGTCGTACGCACATCACCGGCCGCATATAAACCAGCAATGGAAGTTTCCATTCGGTCGTTGGTAATGACATACCCACTCTCATCAAGGATGGTTTTATCAAGCAGGTCAGTCTGAGGCAGCATGCCGACAAAGATGAACACGGCATCAAACTCCCGTTCATACTCAGTGCCCTTGACCAGGTCCTTGAGAATAACCGAGGTGACTTTCTTCTCATCCCCCTTGATCTCTGTGATGGTATGTTGCATGACCAGCTCAATATTCTTGTTGCGCTTAATCTGCTCAACCAGATTATCCTGGGCACGGAATCGGTCTTTCCTATGTACAATGGTAATATGATCGCTGAGCTTTGAAAGGAAAATGCCATCGGTAAGGGCTGTGTCTCCACCGCCGACAACTAAAATCCTTTTGCCTTTGAAGAACGGACCGTCACAGGTACCGCAGTAACTGACACCCTTGCCATTGTACTTTTCCTCACCTTCGACACCGAGATGGCGATGATTTGCCCCGGTAGCGAAAATGACAGCCTTGGCTTGATAGGTTTCACCGTCGGCAGTCTCAGCAAGGAAGATCACTCCCTTCTTGGAAAGCTTGCTGACGGTTGCATAGACAAGCTTTGCTCCAAAGGCTTCAGCCTGGGCGTGGAATTTCATACCGATTTCGTAACCGCTGATGGGTTGATCAAAACCAGGGTAGTTCTCGATCATATCGATGTACATGGTCTGTCCGCCGGGGGCAATGGACTCGAGAAGCGTAACGGAGCGACCTGCACGTGCCGCATATTGGGCAGCGGACATACCTGCAACCCCTGATCCTATGATAAGGATATCTTGTTCAATCATGTGTTTCCTCCAATGAACTGATGGTTTGTTGTAATGCTATTTCTGCGTCGCTCTTTCTCACATACAGCGGACCGTTGTCCAAGTCGTCGGCTCCGAACCGCTCAAACTTTTCCTTACCCAGTGTACAGAGTACCAAGGAAAGGTTGAGGTGCGATATCTCATCGAATCTGTAAGGTTTTGAGAGTTTTGTTGCAAGAAGGGCTGCGTCATTTCCTACCAAAAGGGCATCGGGGTAGGGTGCAAGCAGACTTTCAATCTGTCCTACTTCAAGGTCGAGCTCCGGACTCAGTTGAACGCCATCTTTGAACAGGGCAGCGTAAAACCGCTTTTTTTTAGCATCGATGACAGCAAGGATGGCATGTGATTCCGATCTGTTGCATGCTTGATATGCCTGCAAGGTGGGAATGCTCACCATGGGGATGTGCGAGCCAAGACTGATTCCCTTGAGTGTGCTCATGGCTATCCTGAGTCCGGTAAAGGAGCCCGGTCCACTGGTGCATACCAAAAGGTCAAGGTCTTTGAACTGCATGTTATTGCGCTCACACAAGCTGAGAATGCGCACAACGAGCAGTTCAGAATGCTGATTGCCGCTTGTCAGGACCTGCTTCTCAAAGAAGGGCTTCTTACCCTCCTCCAAACGTGCCAAGCACAGGTGCATGAATTCAGTGGAGGTGTCGCACGAGAGAATATTCATAGTGTTACCCCTTGCAGGGTGATAGCTCGGTCTTGATTAGGCATAATCCTAATATCGACATAAAGGGTCGAATCGGGAAGCATCTCGGCAATCTTTTCACTCCATTCAATCAGGGTCACTCCATCACTGTAGAGCAACTCCTCACCACCGATTCCTTCGAATTCCTCTGTCCCGCTGATCCGATACAAATCCATATGAAACAGTGGCAAAGTTCCTGCATACTCCTGAATCAGGGTAAAGGTCGGACTTACAATTTGTTCGGTGATACCCAAGGCTTGGGCAAGCCCTTTTGCCAGAACTGTTTTTCCTGCCCCAAGGCTTCCCCTCAGAGAAATTACCGTACCGGGTTTACACAGTTTGCCCAAGCGATAGCCAACCTGTCGAGTCTCCTCTTCACTATGACTGAGAATCGTCATCAAGGAGTATCCTCAATGTCAAAGTCAGTCTCAAGATCATCGGTCTCATCCTTGCCTTGGATGAAGAATGGCTTCTCTTTTTTGGTCTGCCTGATTACATCTTCGGTGTCGACAAATTCCTGGATGATGGGCGAGGAGAGTTTGTCTCCGCTTGATGCCTCATAATCCTTCATCAGTTGGATAATCAGCGGATCGTTGGGATCGATGGTACGCGCTGTTTCCAGATACTGACGAGCCTCGTCCCACATCTGGTCCTTTAAATACAGGTAGGCCAAGTTCGAGATCAAGGTGATGTTCTGGCTGTCCAAATCTACTGCAGTATTGAGATAGTCCTTGGCGAGTTCAGCCTTTCCCGTCTCCAAGCTGCACAGAGCCAGTTCATTGTAGATGTCGCTGGTTCCCTTGCTGTTTGCCAGGGCGGCGAGCAATGCCTGTTCGGCCTCCCGATAGTTACCCATTCTGCGAAGCGCCCAGCCCTTGAGAAACCAGGCATTCCATACTTTGGGGTTATCCTCTAAGAATGAATCCAAAAGGGTGACTGCTTCTCCTTCTTTGTTCATCTGGATGGCATCGTAGGAGCGCATCAAGGTCTGGTCATCGTTAAGTTTAGCTTCGATATCGTCCATAATTTTCTGTACATGGGCTTTTTTCTCATCTGCTTCAGCTATGGAGAGGTATCGGTCCAAGTACTCCTTGGCAATTTCAACATTCCCCTGATAGAGATGAAAAAAGCCTATCTCCGAGAGGAGGTTTGCATCATCGCCGACGACATCAAGCCCTTCCTTGAGGGTGTTCAGGGCTTTTTGCTGATAAAGGTCGTACTGGGCACCCTTTGAGGTATCCTCGGCAGCCTTTCGGCTGTACAAGGTGGCCAAGTTGACATAGGTGGCACTCATTGGCGCGAGGTGGCAGACGGTAAGGAACAACTCTTCTGCAAAGGCAAAATTATGTTTCTGTTCCTGGGCTATGGCTGCTATGTTGAGTTCCTGGACGGCATCGGGCTGAAGCGCGAGCACAAAGTCGCGATAGTAGGATGCATGCTCATGATCGTCCTGATAGGCAAGAATTTTTAGCATTCCTGCAACGATCAACTCCACCGAAATATCCTTGACGGGGTCAAAGGATGAATTTCCTTCGGGGCGTTGTACGGGAATTTCAATCGAGCTGTCGACATGGAAATTGTTGATATCCCGCTCCATGGAAGCGGGAAGTTTGATGAAGAGAATGTTCCTCAGGGCATCGTGTGTTTCTGACATGGATGAGTTTTCCTGTATGCAAGATAAAACCTGCGGTGCCGTACCCGGAGAATGCTCTTGAACCATTGGTTCAAGGGGGCTGCTAGTTACGCTGAAAATTCTGTTCCATTAAACCCCGAAGGAGTCGGATCAATGCAAATCAGCTATACCGCTACCCATTTGTGTATGTTGAGCCAAGAGACTGTGGCTCCAGGCGCACACCGCAGGAAACTTGTCAAATATCAAGGCAGATGACTGCTCTGCCTACATGGTACAATAAGAAAGCGCTTTATGAAAGGGGGTTTGGAAAAAGAAAACGGGACCTATCGGCCCCGTTTACGGACAGTGTCCAGACTACTTCCATCGACTCAAAGTGAGGGAGAATCCTCCAATAGGGCATCAAGGTCGACTTCCTCATTTGCAAAGGCGTCTCCACTGGTGAATCCATCGGCGGCTTCCAACTCGAGCTCTGCATCATCCAAAAGCTGGACATCATCCAGCCCTTCGATGGTGGAAAGATTTTCCATGGCATTTGCAATACTTTCTTCGAGGAGCTTGGTACTGGAAGTAAAACTTTCAACATACTCTTCGAGTTCAGCGTTGTGTGCATGTACCAAATCGAACTTTTCTTGGAGTTCGGCTTTCTCCTTGCGGAGCATCGCGATCAAGCCTGCAGCTTTTTTAGTCCGCAGTTCGAGCATTTTTACGGTATCAACAACTGACATGGTTCCTCCTTCAAACGTCTAGACGAGTTGTTTTGGACTATTTAGCCAAAACACCCTTTACCTGGGACACGAGAGCGGTGAAAGTAGCCTTATCTTCAATAGCCATATTGGAGAGGGCCTTTCTGTTGATCTCGATGTTGGCAAGTTTAATACCATGCATGAACTGAGAGTAGTTGAGACCCTCTTCCTGCACAGCTGCGCTGATTCTTGCGATCCAGAGCTTGCGGAAATCCCGCTTGCGCTCTTTACGGCCGCGATAGGCATACTGGCCAGCCTTGGCAATCGCATCTTTTGCAACGCGGTTGTTCGTGCTTCTTCGGCCATAATAACCTTTAGCGAGCTCAAGAATCTTCTTTCGTCTGTCCTTGTGTTTAGTTCCGTCTACTGCTCTTGGCATTTGCCCACCCCCTTACGCGTATGGAAGCATGGTCTTAACTCTCTTTGCTTCCATATCTTCGAGAATACCAGCTGCACGGAGGTTGCCCTTACGCTTGCTGCTCTTCTTGGTGAGAATGTGGCGAAGACCCTGCTTTTTATAGCGGACCTTACCAGTTCCAGTGACGTGGAACCGTTTTGCAACGGACCTTCTTGTTTTCATTTTGGGCATTGTAGTGCACCTTCCATCTTGCGCTCACAAGGAACAAGATCCCCTTGGAGCAGCATATTCAACATCCCATGCGGGATACTGTTACTGATTGTCTTTCTTGACTGAGGCAGCTGAAACCTTGGCAGGACTGACGATCATACTCATCATCTTGCCTTCCATCAGGGCATCTCGGTCAAGATTGAAGCCTACACCATTTTCGGTAAGCTGGGCAAGTATTTTGTCCAAAACTACTTTTCCGAGTTCAGTGTGGGCAAGCTCTCGGCCACGGAAGCGGATGCTTACCTTGACCTTGTTTCCCTCAGCGAGGAATTCACCGATGAATTTGGACTTTGTCTCAAGATCGTGTCTCTCAATCTTGGGCTGCATCCGGATTTCCTTCATTTTGACGACACTTTGGTTCTTCTTGGCATCCCTGAGCCGCTTTTCCTGCTCATAACGGTATTTTCCGAAGTCGAGGACCTTGCAAACGGGAGGGTTTGCGTTGGGGGATACTTCCACCAAATCCAATCCTACACTCTCTGCAAGCATAACGGCGTCAAACACGCTCATGATGCCTTTCTGATTACCTTCTGCATCAATGACGAACACTTCTCTTGCGCGGATCTGTCTATTGATCCTCAAATCCTTCGTAGCCAATCGAACTCCTTGTGTTTTCGGTGAAAACCACTGTGTGTGAGCGTTTCCCAGCCTAAAAGGCCGACGGAAATCAATATATCACAAGCATAAGGGGAGTGTCAAAGTATCTCCCCTTGAGCAAATGAAAAAAGGCCGTAGGAAACCTCCCAACGGCCTTTGCCTATCCTAGTAACCATTACGCCTGATTTGCGGAACCCAGGACGTTGATGTTCTTGTGCATGTACATCTTCTTCAGCTCATCACGGGCAGGGCCGAGGTACTTGCGTGGGTCGAATTCACCGGGTTTCTCAGCAAGAACCTTGCGGATGACGGCTGTCATGGCAAGTCTTCCATCACTGTCGATGTTGATCTTGCAGACTGCGCTCTTTGCTGCCTTGCGAAGCTGTTCCTCGGGAATGCCTACGCTGTCCTTGAGCTTGCCGCCGAACTGCAGAATCATGTTTACATACTCTGCGGGGACAGAAGAGGATCCGTGCAGAACGATGGGGAACCCAGGAAGTTCCTTCTCGATTTCCTCGAGGATGTCAAAGCGAAGCGGAGGCGGAATGAGGATGCCTTCAGCATTGCGGGTGCACTGGGAGGGTACGAACTTGTTCGCACCATGGCTGGTTCCGATGGAAATAGCCAGGGAGTCGACACCGGTTCGGGATACAAAGTCAACAACTTCTGCAGGCTTGGTGTAGTGGCTGACGGCACTGCTTACTTCGTCTTCAATACCGGCCAGAACTCCAAGCTCGCCTTCGACGGTTACATCGTGGGCGTGAGCATATTCAACGACCTTCTTGGTCAGTGCAATGTTTTCTTCATAGGGGAAATGTGATCCATCGATCATGACAGAGCTGAATCCGTTATCAATACATTCCTTGCAAGTCTCGAAGCTGTCGCCGTGGTCGAGGTGCAGTACGATGGGGATTTCAAAGCCGAGTTCTTTTGCATATTCACCGGCCCCGCGGGCCATGTTTCTCAGCAGATTGATGTTTGCGTAATCTCGTGCACCCTTCGATACCTGAAGAATGACAGGACTCTTGGTAGCGACACATGCCTGGACAATAGCCTGCAGCTGCTCCATATTGTTGAAATTATAGGCAGGAATGGCATAACCGCCCTTGACTGCTTTTGCAAACATGTCTCTGGTATTAACCAGACCGAGTTCCTTATAGGATGTCATAGGTTGCTCCTTGTTCAATGGAAAGTTCAAGTCGTTACAAATGTATCCAATCTGCACAAACAGGTCAACCTGTATGCATCTGTTTATTGACCGGCCTAGGCCAGACTGCTACATTCAAGGGCATGAAAGCACCTGTTCTGTTGCCCTATTTGTTAGCCCTATTGCTGTGTGCAACACTGCTTGCTACGTTTCTTTTGCTCCCTATACTTTGGTTTCTTACCGATGCAACGTATTATGCGAATGTCTATGCGTATCAGAACTTCCGTATGGCGACTTCACTGCTAATGCATGGGTATCGTCTTCAGACGGTAACGGTGAAAACGGATGT
>Ga0172378_10006373_pt1 | contig 11027 bp, 28 predicted proteins | sample GrowelOW332metaG_FD_119755 | JGI IMG/M metagenome (GOLD analysis project Ga0172378, IMG submission 119755) | Groundwater microbial communities from an aquifer near a municipal landfill in Southern Ontario, Canada - Pumphouse #3_1 metaG | ecosystem: Environmental > Aquatic > Deep subsurface >... | reverse complement strand
CCATTAAAGAATATGGAAGACATCATAATGGCCTGGGTTAAGGCAGGTGATGATGGCCAAGCCAATTCCGTTTCCTGAAAACCTGTCACTGGAAGAAATACTTACTGGGATAGGTAATGGTGTATTAATAAAAAAACTGAGTATACCTGATGACAATGAACAAAGAGATATTGACCGATGTTCAAACTCAGATAGCGAAAGCGCTAATCGAGATGAACAGCACCGTAGTTGAAGCGATTTACACCGGGTGCGCTACAGCAACCGACGACCCAGTGGAGATCATTACGTCTGCAGTAAAAATGGCTACCAACATGACCCTGCTAACATTGGAGGATTACGCACAACTCCATGTTACATGTGCCGGGGATGAAGCTGGGGATGAACCCTGGATTTCGTGCGACAGACTCAATGCGGAATTCGATCTGGCGTACGCTGAATCAATTAACACCTGAGGTCTACATGCAACCAACGTTGTCATCCCATGCAGTTCGAGCCCAGTTGGTTGACGACCTCATTATCGTCACCGATGGATCAATCGATAAACTAGATGAAATGGATCTGGGATTCAGTATTCATCAAGCTGCTGCAATCAAACAAGTTCTTACGCACCACACAACGGCTGTACTAAATACAGTTGGTTGTCTGGCTGCGATTGCCCCATACTGCACCGATGAAATCGATAGCAAGTCCGCCTTGAATTGGGCAAGTGACTTAGCTGATGCTTTCATTGATAACTACGTACAAAACATCAACTCGTAAGGATATCCCCATGCTGACCGATCAAGTAAACCCGAACATGACTAACGACGAACTGGTTCAATCCGTTGCCGAAGTAAACGATGCCAAGCAACAAGAGATCCTGGATTCATTGGTAGGTATCCGTGTTGAAGCAGAAGCCATGCCTCAAGCGGAAGCAGTTGTCCATGCTATCGCTGAGACCGCCCGTGTGTACGAAGACGCCTTCGCACTGGAAGTTGCAGCCAATGGGTGCGCTACCGAGTTCATGGGCGCTGCTGACCGTTTCCTGGAGTATGTCAATTCATGATCTCCCAGTCCCAGATTGAAGCAGTGGCGCTGAAGTTGCGTGAGTTGACCATCGCTTCAACGTTTGTTGAACTGGGTCCCCTGGAAGCAGTAGAACAGACCCTGGACATTCTTGCGGCGGTTGGCATAACACCGGAAGACATGAAAGAGAAAGTCGTACAAACCCTGACTGAACTCTCACGTCAAGAAGAACTCAAAGAACTAGAACGGTTCTTAGGTTGAATTAAATTACCTCTTGTCCTAATGACATGTAGAACTATCCCCTAACGTAAAAAGGAATCACCATGCCTGACGAAATTATTGCCCGTACCGACGAATCTACTCGCGCCTTGATGGTTGCCTGCGTTAACGTAACCCGTGCCGATGCGATGAAACAAGACAGCATTAAAGAAGCTGTTGATTACGCCATCCTGGGTACTCTGGCTGCGGTAGAGCAAGCTCTGGAAGTCGCTGAAGTAAAAGTACCACTCCTGGTCGACTTCGGTAAAGAGCTGGTGGCTTCCTGGGTTGAAGAAGTTAACTCGTAATGGCTCAGTCGCTAGTAGCATCCGGATTGTTTAAACTACTAGATGGCGATCATGACCAACTGGTGTGTGATGAGTTCAAAGATCTAGGTGGTGTATACACTAAGGAAACGGTACTAGCGGCACTTGATCATTTATACGACCGTACGGTAATGCAGACCCTTAGCGCTATTGCAGCTGTAGGGTCAGTTACAATTACCGAGACTCGGTGGAACTGTAAACCTGGTGAAATAAATCGTCAAATGTCTGACGATTGGATCAACACACTCGAAAAGAGATCGCAAATGTCATTGTCCCTACAAGAAACCGGTATCCTGGCTCAGCTGAAAGAAGTCCAAGCAAATGCTGTCATTGCTGGCCACGGCCCAGCTAAAACACATGGCTGGTCAGAAGAAACCCGTGAAGCCGTTAATGCTATCTCTAACGAGGTTGCACACCAGGCCATCAAGCAGACCCTTGCGGTGTTTGATGCTGAAGGCTACTTCACCAAAGTCGACAACTCGTCTGGTGAACCACAGATCGTAGATATTCTCAGTCAGGAAATGGCTGATGAATGGGCTAACGCAATCAACTCGTAAGGGGTAGGCAATGCTTGATCCAGAAACTATACCCGAAGTTCATCGGTGTACGGAAGTACTAAAGCCAACGGCTATTGAACACCTGCACTACAAAGATCTATCTGGCTACATTGAAGAGATCTACTCTCAGCCTGAGATCGCTGCCAATGCAACCAAGCGAATCTCCCGTCGTGGGATGCACATTCGGATCATCTCTAACCCGACGATCGATTATGATTCACCACTGGGCGAAATGATCATTGCCAACATTACCGCACGCGGTGGCATCGATGTCGAATTCGGTGAGCATCACATTACCTGGCTGATGCCTCGGAGTAACGCATGAACTTCTCTGCATTCTACTTCCAAGGTAGTCACGTCGGTTTCGTGATTGGTCTGGCATTCATCTTGACGGTGATGATCTGGGCGCTGAACTCTAAGCTGGCTATCCTGAAGAGTGTCAAGACTCGATGGAAATGGTTAGCTGGTGTACTGGTTGCCGTCCTGTGGGTTACGTCATTCATCAACGTAGGTCACCATCGTGGTAATCTCCCACGTCACCAGTACGACACCATCCAGCAAGTACTGACTGCACCTAAGTTGGAAGCAGTCAAAAGCGAAACCGCAACACGTTCGTCCGTAATGGCAGAAGCCGAAATCAAACGCAAGCAACACGCACAGGAAAACCAGTAAATGAAATTCATGTCCTTGATCCGCTCCGCAGCAGTAGCCCTGGCCGCAGTAGTTGTACTTACCGGTTGCAGCCCACAGATCATTCCACCGGCGTTCAAAGGTAAGATCCTTACTACGTCCGGTTACAACGTTGAAATCCTGGAACCGACCAAGCTCAACATCTATGGTCGTGATGAACTGGTTCTCCTGGAAACCGGCATGCGCAACGTCAGTGAGACAATGTCGGTCAAGATGAAAGACAAACTCACTCTGACCTTCGACGTCCGGTTCCGTGCACGTGTTGGTGGTACCGAAGCGGTACTGAACAGCATGTTCAACGATATCGTGGTTACCCGCAACGTGGTAACATTCGATCAAGTCTACGGCGTCTACGGTCGTGACGTTGTTCAACAGGTAGCTCGCTCGGTTGTCGGTAAGTACGACACTGAAGAAGTCCCATTGAACTTTGATGTCATTACGCAAGACCTGGCAATCGCTCTGTCTAAAGCAATGGTTAGCTCCCCGCTGGAAGTGTCTAACTTCACCCTGGGTGCACTGGAATATCCACCTACCATTGTTAAGGCTATCGAAAACCAATCGGAACGTAAACTGGCAATCGAAACCGAAGCTAACCAGCAGGCTATCGAAACAGTTAAGCGTACCAACGAATTGGCACTGGCTATCCTGGACCGTGAAACCGACCTGGCTAAAGCCCGTACACTGCGTGACGCTAACTTGATCACTGCTGCTGGTTTGTCCGACGTACTGCTGCGTAACCGCGCATTGGATGTTCAGGCTGAAATGGCCAAGAACAATGCAGCTGTGTTCGTACCGTACGAAGCACTGAACTCGTCCGGTGTAAGCAACCGCGTATTCGCTAAGTAATACAGACGCCTCCCTTCGGGGAGGCATTCTGCCACTTTTCTTTTGTGTGAATAACATGGGTATATATACAGAAGCATTTGATTGCTTAGCTCGTGATGCTACTAACATCAAGTTCTACGGCGAAGCCCACGATGAAACGGTTGTTCAGTATCGCCGTGGTATGGAAGAGGGTATTCGCTATGGTATCCGTATGGCTTTGGATACACTGGAAAGCTTTGGTCTTATAAAGAACGAAGAAGCCGGTGAACGTGCGGTTATGCATCTGTGGGATGAACACTATCAAAACCTAATCGACTCTCATGTCGATACCGTCAACGGAGAACCAACATGAAAGGAAAACTTGCAAGCTTTCTATTTGAGTACAAAGCCCCAATCGGCTTTGCTATCTGCGCACTGATCTACGGTGTATTCGTCTACACAACTGGTTTGAATTAATAAAGGAAAGTCTCATGTTCGACCCTAATGTTTCTTTGGTTACTGCTGTTGCCGTTATCCTCGGTTTGGGTGCGTATTACACATACACAGGCGTGGCCTTTGGATCGTTGCGTGAGTGGGTTGATAAAGACTTCCCTGAGCTCACGCACACTCCAAAGGCTACCTGGTTGACCGGCTTTCGTTACCATCGTCATGGTGAAGAAAAAATTGCTCGACTGGAAAAACCTGTGTGTCTGGATTACCTGGATGAACAAACCCTGGGTCGGTTCTCGGTAGTTGGAGACTTCGCCAGTGAGAACAATCTACCTGGCTCTCCAAACACCCATGACAAAGACCTGGTCAGTTATGACTTCGGTGTACACCTGCTGCAACTACCTGGTGGTCAGTTGTCCATGCAGGAAGAATACAAACGTATTAGCATCACTGCTATTGAACCAATCATCGAGGACGGGGCTTGTGAAGAAGAACGTAACTAAAGAAGAGCTAGAAAAGGCTCATGCCGTTGTTGCCGAACTCGAAAAAGCACTGACTAGCGCTTCGATAGCTGCACGCATTACTTTGTTCGCTGATGTTCAGGCTAACATGAATGAACGGCCCATCCCTAAGTTCAGTAAAGGTACAACCATGTCCCAAGCATATCGCATGGGCATGGATGTTGGTGTTACCTGCACATTCGAAGGGTTGGATAATATCGGTGCTACGATTGTAGACGGTAAAGAACGTATCCTTAACGTAACCATGATCGAAAACGATATTGACCTGGTCCCTATGGTCGATCTTTGGGCTGACTACATTAACTCTTGAGGTGTATATGGCAACTGCAACGCGCGAGAACTTCATTCCACTGATCCGTGAATACCAAGCATTTGGTGCTGAAGACAGTGACGAATTCAAAAAAGGTTCTGATCATGGTGTACGAGCTGTACTGTCATTGATCACTGAAGGTGGGTTCAAACTGGTTGACGTGGAAGAAGACTTGGTTAATCCAACTCATCCAGACAACAGCGTAGGTTTGCCAGAGGTGTGGGACGAATATGTCAACTCCATCAACTCCTGAGCTGTATGACGAACTGTTCGTTGGCATTAAGGATGATCTCCGTGGTTACTGCATTCTGGGTCAGTCTAGCACTGAGCATTACCGTGGATTACAAGACGGTGTAAAGGCGTGTCTGTATAACCTGGAAGTTCATGGGTATACAATCCTTGCACCAAACGGTGAGAAGATCACCGATCCAGAGGAAGCAGAAAGCTGCTATCTAACAGGCTTGTGGAATGATTACGTTAATAGCGTAAACACCTAAACCTGACTGATTATATGTGTTTACGTCCGTAAGCATTTCATTTTAAGGAGTCACCCATGGCCGTACTTACTAAAGCCCAAGCTGTTGCAGCTCGCGTTGAACTGGACATCAGTCCGGTAGAAGCACTGATCAATGAACATCTTACCGCCCAGCGTACTATCGATTACGTTACCAATCCTGATCAAGCCAACCCGGCTATCCGTGTTAACGTTGATGGCGCTGTCCTGACAGTTGCAGCCGCTGCTGCTCTGAAAACCGCCATTGAAGATGCTGGCTGGAAAGACGTTGAAGTCATCCAGGAAGCAAAACGCCTGGTCGTGGCATTCTCGGTAAAAGAGAAGACCCCACCAGCTCCAGACGTTTACGTTGTTACCGTTACTCCGGCTTCGCCAACTGTTAAGATTGGCGCTACCGTTAAACTGGTAGTAGCTGTTACCAAGAATGGTTCGCCATTTGTTGGCGCTGTTCCAACCTTCGTTTCGAAGACTCCAGCCACTGCTACCGTCATCGCTGATGGTACTGTAACTGGTGTTGCCGCTGGTTCGGTAGTCGTTACCGTTAAAGAAGGCTCGCTGTACACCAAAGACGTGACTGTTACAGTCACTGTGTAACAACATATTGGCTACCCTTCGGGGTAGCCTCTTATGCCATTTTCTTTTTATTCAAATCTTTTATAGACCTACATTACTATTAGGATTAACCTACTCAAAAGCTTTTTACTATAAGGGACGCAACATGCTAGAGATTTTTCAGAACGCCTATGGGTCGTACAGCTGGCCAATGATGATGTTATTTGCCATACTTGGTTGCTTTGCTGTCTGTTTCTTGGTCATGGGGCTGAAAGACTTAATCGACTGGTATTACGATAACCAGCTGGGAAAGAACAACTCTTCCGAATGGGCTGTCGGTTTGAATGTTCTTGAGCATGGGAAATCCATGGTAGTAAAGAACCTCTACCATACACAGTGCTACAAAGAAGATCGTGTAGTGTTCTATGCTCAACTATTACCAAGAGATGCAACTGTATTCACAGACATGTTTAAAGCACGCGCTGTATGTGAAGCATATGTTACCAATAAGGACAGTTGCCGTAGTAGTTTGATGGGTAAGCAATATTACGGCCTTACCATCAGACTACTGGAAAAACGTAGCTACTTGGGTTTCAAAGCATGGCACTGTATTCATCAAGGAATTCCAGATCAATGAGTAGTTACTTCATCGAAATATTGCGTGGAGATGATCATGTGTACCTAGGCTATGCCGAGGATAAAAAACCACGTGTTCATCCGCAAGAAAGAAATGCCGCTAGCTTTGATTCGCAGCTGATCGGTACTACGGTAATGGCGACAATGATGGATATGTCGCACGATGCAATGCGTGAGCTGGTAAAGGTCGGTAAGAAATACGATCGGCCTTTGCGGATATCGTTACGCAAGTATTACCCCAACATGGAGTCTATCATGGTGGCGCAGAAAATGTATCAGTTCAAGGAACCCGTCACGTGACTGCAGCTTTACGAAACACCGCTTTAATTCCACCAGTGCAACCTGCAATCAGTCGCGACACACGAAGTCGTTTGTTGGCACTGGCTATCAAACAAACCACCCAGCGTATTAATGAAAGGAAGAATTGAATGCAGGTAGAGGATGGCGTGTATTACACCTGCTCCAAATGGGGCCCTCAAATAAAGATGGAAGATCGGATTGTTACCATAACCAATGGAACGGTCCGTCTAGTAAACTGTGAATTCGCATGGTCGGTTGATCAGTGGTTTGCAGTTAATAACATTATCGAGAAGGTAAGCTAAGCATGAATTTTGTAGTCTACGTCGACGCACCTATTCCCCGTAGTGGTGGAAAATTCCTCCGTCATTATGTTCAAACTAATCACTCAGGAATTGTAGACCTCTACAATCCACTGGATGGTTACGGCAAACTGGATAGCCACCCAATTCTGTTTGACACAGAAAAAAGTGCGCTTACGTTTGCCAGCGAGTTCTGTAAGAGTTGTTCGGATTTCACCGGGGTATACACCATCGGGTATCACGGCGTTACCGAGAATGGTAATGCATGTCGTCCATTCTGTACCGTCTATCGTGGCCAAGACCGTGTCCAGACTAATTTGACAGCGGCCTATAACAATGCCTGTAAGATGGAAGAAGCTTACGAGAAGTTCCATCTGCCAAGTATTGCACGTATTGCGAGTTCACATGTGGAGCGTGGTTATACACTCACCCATGAACAACTCATGGGCGAACTCGACCAGATCCTGGCAAACATGGTGGACGAAGAACTCATCAACGTGTTGAGTAAAATCGAGTCCCTGGAAAAGAACCAGTATGTTTGTACTGATGTCGATATGTACGAGGCTAGTGCAGTCGTGCATTATGAAAACATCAGTGTATTCCCAACACGCAAGCTAACCCTGACCATCACAGCTCTCAATCTGTACGATGACGCTGCGATCAAAGAACTCGGGAGCTTGAACGAACGGATCTTTGCTGCTGGTATTCCAGCATGATGGAACAAGGCTTAATGCGAGTGTATGCATCTAAGCAAACCTACAAGGTCATCGAAATCGATACGGATACGCCATTCGATAAACCGGTAATGACAGAGAAGTATAGCCATCCTAATCTGCACATTGTTACCCCAACGGATTGCTCATTCCAACGCTGTCAGTATAGCCGACAGATGGTAATTGGTATCTTTGATCTGGTTGTATGCGTAGAGCGACAAGACGCCTGGCGTAATGAACCACCAGAATACGTCAATGCGTCATTGCTGACCTGTGGCGTATCCATCCAGGAAACACAGGCAGAAGCCGAGAAGTGGTTTTATGCTAACCGAGATCTAGTTAACCCAGTTCTCGTTGGCCGGTTTGGTACTAATCAAACTCCGGTATTGTTAGCCATACCGCATCGTAAACCATACGTCCCCAAAACTCCCAGCAACTAATCTTATAATAGAAGGAGTAAAACATGGGCGTTAAGTTAATGCAGGTAGGGGGTATTTGGCTTACTGAGTTTCTCGGTAAGTTCAGACACTTCATTATGGAATCGGATCTGGTTAGCTGGCGCTCTATGGGAATACTTCCAGGAGCCGCCTTAGAGTTCACAACAGATCTCGATGGTGCCTTGCTCAGTGTGCGGAATATTGCTACTGATGAATTCCTAGATGCATTGGAGATACCGAAGATGCACAGTGTTGCTGCGACAGTGCGCCCTACAAAGTTGTTTGTCGCTAAGGAGTAAACATGATTGACCTACTCAGTGGTACTAACTTAATGCTGTTGTTTTTGATAGCGTTAAGTGGAGGGTGGTGGCTTATCAGTTGGTTGATGCGTCCTGCCATAAAGATCAGCATTCCAGCGTACGATTTGGTTATAGAGGTTGATGGGCAACATTCCGTCACTCGAACACCCATCGTACAACCGTCAGGGCCGATCCCGTTACGCGCAGGTGCTAACGACTTCTTCCTGGTTATCAAGAAAGGGGAACTATTGAACTACCCCGTGAGTTGCTCACATCTTATCAGCCCAATATTACGTGACTCCGAAGACATGCTGTTCTTCCGAGTACATGCATTCGTGGTTGGTGATAGATTGAGACACCTCAATGTGACCAACCTCACAAAAGCGAACGTGCGCCTTATCTGGAGTAAGGTGACGTAGTCGTCCACTAATAAATGAGAGGCAGGCAAATGTCTGAAAAATTGAATCCTGGTCAGTTCCCTATAATGCGACGTGGCTTTAATGATGCACGGTTCGTTCGGCATAGCCAGTCTATGCCAAGTAAGGTAACACTGCCATCTGGGGAGTTGGTAGAAACCGGTTATCTGAAAGTAACCGATGGTGAAACTTACGATCTGTACAGCCTGTGCCAGAATGATGGCAACAGTGCAAAGCTGGCAATCACAGAACTCGTTTACATCGATGAAGGTGATAACCTCTGCGTGCATCCGATTAAACATCTGGCACCAGTATTACTTGCTGACCCTGCCTACGTGGCGAAAGGTAAAGCAGGTATTGTGATTGGTTACGTCACTAAACTCTGTGGCCTGCGCTGGGGCTTTGTAATGAAGCTCGACCCTACCACTGGCCGGTTCAGTCTTGAGACTGATCTGGAATCTCCAGTCGTTGGCATCAAAATCCGATTTAGCTAAAAGCGAGTCCCTTCGGGGACTCCTTTATGTTGCAAAAAATCATAGCTCTATATAACTGGTATACACAGTAGTAAGGTAGAAAGAATGTTCGGTCAATTGCTAAATTTTGCAGTTCGCGGTATTGCCGCATCTAAAGTAGAGCCGTCTATGGTTCTCACTGCAACGCGTGATATTTTCATTACATTGATGGACCGGGGTGGCCAAGAACACAGTACCTTGTTTGCAGCTGAAGGGGACTCTATCCGCGTAGAAGGGGAAGATACCCACAGAGGTGATGATTTGTTTGTGTGTACCAACATGGATAACCACGACGAGATGGCTTCCATTCCAGCAACTGACCTAGATGATGTCTTCATGGAGTATACCTGATGCAATTTGACAACGTACAAGAATACATCGAACAAGTTTACGATGTAAAGCTACCACCAAAATTCATTGCAGCTGAAGCACCGCCGTTGCTGTATCTCAAGTTAGTGCGGTTTATCAGTCAGCTGGGTATCAATACCCACGGCATTAACGCAACGCAGCTGTTTGCTAATGGCGTGCACAGTGAACGGGCGACTGCACAAGGCGTCAGGCACGCGGAAGGAAATCAAATCTCCCGTGCATACTTTGCACTGGCTGACCTCCATGAAATCATCGAAATGATGATCCGTAAATCCGGCGTAAAGAAACCACAAGGGTTTGATGACAATGCATGGTCCGACGGTATTAACAGCTAAAGAAAAGATCACGCTAACGGTTATGGACACTACAATAACTGTTGCTGAAATCGGTGACGAACTATCGGTTGAAGATACAGACAACACTGGTTATGTTGTACGCAATAAAGCTAATCCAGATATTCAATTCACTGTTCTACCATCACAGGTAAATATCTCATGAGTTCCGAACTGCAAAAGCGTTTCAACCAAGCATGTATCCTCAACAAAATCCCATTCGACTATCGCGTCGAGTACCCTGATCAATGGCAACTGCTGCTGTTGATCGCCCTGGAAAAAGCACGACTGGCCGTAACCGAACATAACGATGAGCTGCGTATTGCCGACTTCGCTGATCCAAACGCCATGTACATTTATGCCTTCGCTAATCCACAGATCACTGTTTTCAGTGATTACCTGGCCAAGCGTTTGGAAGTAGTTGAAATACTGCGTGACGCTATTCCAAAGCCTGCTGTAGCCGATCAACCATTGGATTACATCATCCCTGACATTACCCAGCGCATCCATGATGAGCTGGCAATCATGTATATTCCACGTCATCGCCGCATTTGGGCTTGGATCAAACGCAAGTTGGGTAAGTAATACTGACCTCCTAAATCTGATGTAGATATAGGAGATAGCCATGGTACGTAATCATGATGACCCCAAGTGTTATACTTGGACATCACGGCAACCTGGACAAGGTACACGTGAAAACCGTATAACCAAAAATGCTCACTTTGTG
>Ga0172378_10006371_pt1 | contig 11031 bp, 10 predicted proteins | sample GrowelOW332metaG_FD_119755 | JGI IMG/M metagenome (GOLD analysis project Ga0172378, IMG submission 119755) | Groundwater microbial communities from an aquifer near a municipal landfill in Southern Ontario, Canada - Pumphouse #3_1 metaG | ecosystem: Environmental > Aquatic > Deep subsurface >... | reverse complement strand
GGACTTGGCGGAGTCCTTGCCGAGCGATACCACGAACAAGCCATTTGGGCATCCTGTCTGCTTCTCTTGATAAGCTTTCTGATGATGTTCATCAAAGAACACGAGGAACGTCCCTTTCGTGCTTGTTCTCCCTCGTTTTGATCCCGGACGACCTAAATCGCCTCTCTTTGTCCCAAGCGAGAAGTCCCACCACTTCCATATCAAGATACCTGCAAAACAGTGAACTTCTTTTCGCACAATAGTGATACGTATTATCTATGACTAGCGACATGAGATTTTGTACCATTAACTATTTCGCTTATCCATTCTCTGTAAATGTCCATAGACGCAAATTCCCGCATCACATCCTATTTCTCCGGAAGACCTTCCAACGCTTGGGCAAGATCGGCGATCAACAACTCTTTTGTCTCGATGCCTACATGGATCCGAACCAGCCCAAGACGTTCGGAGGGAACAGCATCATCCCTGAACTTCACTCCCGCAGGGAAAACCAGTGATTCATAACCACCCCAGCTCACTGCCCGTTTGAACAAATGAAGCTTATTCGTGAACTTCTTCACATCCTCAATGTTCTTTGTCTTTAATCGGAAGGAGAACAAACCGCTTCCTCCTCGCATCTGACGCAGAGCAAGATCGTGCTGTTCGAACGATGGAAGCATGGGATACAGGACGCTCTCGACAGCCGGATGCTTTTCCAAGAACGACGCAACCGCCAAGGCATTCTCATAATGGACCGGCATCCGTATATGAAGCGTACGAAGATTGCGGATAATCAACCATGCTTGAAACGGATCGGGAGTCGGTCCCAAAGGAGAGAATTCCGTCTTGAACAGATGGGTGATATCCTTGTCGGTACCGCACACTACACCAGAGACGACATCAGAATTCCCCCCAATGTATTTTGAACAGCTATGGACGACGTAATCGATGCCAAAATCAATCGGATTCTGAAAAAACGGCGTGGCCCATGTATTGTCGATCACCGTCTTGATGCGATGGTTACGAGCAATGTCCGCCACTTCTTTTAAGTTCTGTAATTTGAACGTGAACGTTGTAGGACTTTCCAAGTAGATCAGGCGTGTGTTCGGACGAATTGCACGTTCAAATTCCTTACTGTCTCGTCCGTCAACGAACGTACTCGTCACCCCAAACCGTTTCAGCCAAGTCTCAATGAACCAACGATTCCAGTCATAGGCATCCGCCACGCAGACGATGTGGTCATCCCCCTTCAAGCAGGAAAGGATGGCGCAAGTGGCTGCAGCACATCCACTGGTTACCAATTTGGCACGCTCGGCATGTTCCAGCGCGGCGATTTTCTCTTCGCAGAGATTTACCGTCGGGTTGTTTCCCCTGCTATATATATAATGAGACGGCTCATCCGCCAACGCATTTTGAAACGCCTCATACGAAGGAAAAGAGAAAATCGATGTTTGAAAAATGGGGGGGCTGACGGCACCAAACGGAAGTGCGTCCTCCCCTTGATGCAAAAGAATCTCCGTAACATCCTGTGTCGTTCGTTTCTGCATATCTTTCCTCACTCCTTTACACTGCCCTCCGTAAGACCGGCGACAATATATTTCTGACCGATTCCGAAAACGATCATCGTAGGAAGCAATGCAATGATGATTCCCGCACTCATTGTATCCCAACTGATACCCGCTTTCGAGATGAACGAATTCAATGCGACCGGTACTGTCATCTTGTCAGGGGACATCAACAGCATGACGGCAAGAAACAATTCATTCCAAATATTAATGAAAGCGAAGCAAAAAATAGCGGCCATACCGGGCAAGGTAATTGGCAAAATTACGTGTCTGAGAGACTGGACAGTAGTACACCCATCGATCATCGCTGCTTCCTCAAGACTCACCGGAACTTTGTCAAAAAAACTTCGTGACATAATGGTAGAAAAAGCGACCACTGTCGCTATATATACCAAGGAAAGCGCCCATAGTTTATCAAACAGCCCAAGTTTCTGGAAAATGGTGAACAATGGGACCATAATGATGAACGTAGGGATCGTCTGGGAAAAATAGAGGATCAGTTCAAGTACCCGTTTCCCTTTCTTTGCCTTCAACCGAGAAAGAGCAAACCCGCTAAGAACGGACAAGACCATTGCGCCGAATGACGCACCCAAGGACACAAGAAGTGAGTTCTTGAAATATACGCCGAAATTACTGAAGGAAAACAAACTCTTATACCCAGCCAATGTGGGATGCCGAGGAAGATAATGCAACGGAAACGTATACAATTCCTTCGGGTTTTTCAGGCTGGTGACGAAAATCCAATATAAAGGAAGTATTGCCGTGACAAGAAACAACGTCAAAAGTACGGTACGCCCCACTCCAGCACATACCTTTTTCGTTTTTCTCGTTGTCATCATCATGTACCATCCTTTTTGGCAGCAACTTGAAGATATATCACAGAATACACACCAAGAAGCGTCATGATGATTACTCCTATGGCCGCTCCTTGCCCGTAATCATATTGCCGGAACACTTTGTTGATCATCAACGTAGAAAGGATATTAGTACGGTTGACAGGACCTCCGTTTGTCATCGCATAGATAATATCCGGGAAATTCACGATCCACATCGTCCGGAGCAACAATGTACTGACGATTGTCGGTTTGATATACGGAATGGTGACGGAAAACAATCGTCTAGCAGCTCCCGCACCGTCAATGATAGCAGCTTCATACAAATCATTGGGAACCGATTGGAGCGCCGCAAGCAACATAATCCCGAAAAAGGGGACTCCGTACCAAACGTTCGTCGCGATGACAGACATCATCGCGTATCGGGGATCGGACAAGAATCCGATCGGCTTTTCAATGACATGAAACCGGATCAACAGATCGTTGACCAACCCTGCCTGCCCATTAAACAACCAAGACCAAATAAGACCGATCGCAAAACCGGAAAGCGCCCATGTGTAAAACACAAGTCCCGTGTAGATTCCACGACCTCTGAACGGTTTTCTGAGGGTCAGCGCAAGTACGAACCCAAGCAGGAATTGAAGCAACAAAGAAAAAAAAGTCCATTCGATGGTATTGAGAAAAACTTTCCAGAAACTGGTATTTTTATCGCTAATGACATCGGCAAAATTTTTGAATCCAATAAAATGTACGTTGGTCAAGTCGAACATGTTGTAATTCTGGAACGCTACGACGACCCCTTTGCACAAAGGATAATAGATAAAAGTTGCGAGAAACACAAATGTCGGGACAAACATCCATCGTAGTGCCTTGTTTCCCATCTGATCCTCCATCGTGAAAGCATCCACCAGATATTGGCCTGGTGGATGTCTATTATCATGAGTCCGTTACTTCCAATACGTTTCCCACTGGCCTACCAAATCGTCCACCTGTGTTTGTCCGAGAACAAACGCTTGCATGGAAGGTTCCTCCGTCTGCGCCCAAGCGGGGTACTTTGCGGATTCCAATGGGTATTTCACAAACACGTACGTATCCGGTTGAGACATTTCCGTCTCCCACGCTTTGTATACACCAGAGCTAAAGAACGGATCCGTTTGGTACGTGGACGCATGTACGGGAAGCGGCCCATATTCCTTGCAGAATTTAGCGTTCACTCCCGCAGAAACCACATAGGAGATAAAGTCCCACGCCTCATCTGGATGTTTGGAAGAAGTTGGAATACCAAGCCCAGCAAAACCATAGTCAAGATAAGCCTTCCCCGACTTGCCGACCGGCATCGGGATTACCGTGTATTGGGATGCATCCAACGAAGCGCCAATCATAGAAACCGTATCGGGATCCTGAACAAGGAACGGTGTTGTACCGGAAATAAATCCATTGACCTGTTCGTTGAATCCCCAGTTCACTGAATCTGAAGGAGCCGCCTTCTCAAACAAGTCCTTATACGCGGTAAGCGATTTTTTGGCTTCCGGTGTATTGAAGGAGAACTCCCCATCATCTGTTCTGTAAATGTTGTCTTTTGAGATGTTCGGCACGTTGGCAAGAATCAAAAGGTCGGAAATCTTAAACGGAGACCCCTTCCCGCGGAATCCATACCCATATTGTCCCGCAACTTTCCCCGTAATGTTTTTTGCGTCCGCATACATCTCGTCCAGTGTTTTCGGCATCTCAGTGATGCCATATTTGGCCAAGACATCCGTACGGACAAACAAACCCTTTATATAAAAGAATTGGGGAAGTAAGTACGGCGTATTGTCTACTGTTTTCGCCGCCTCGACGGTCAAGGGCAAGAGGTCCTTGTATTCATCCCATTTCTCAAGGTACGGTGTTAAGTCGATAATTTTTTTATTGTTGACAAACTGTTTGATGGTATGATCCCGTACTTCAACGATATCCAGTTCCTGATTGCTGTTAAGCATCATGGTCAATTTGTTATCCGCTTGTTCGTATGGTGGCGAGATCAAGTTAATCGTAATATTCGGATGGAGCTTCTCATAATCGGCAATGATGTCCTGAAGTTGTTTTGTTCGAGACGGACTGGTCAAAACCTCGACAAACGTGAGCGTGACTTTCTCTTCTCCTTTCGGAGCTACGGTTTCCTTCGACCCTTGCGAATACAAGGGCATCATCGCAAATGCGACGAGTAAGAAAAGGACTGACAGTGATTTCAAAGCTGTTTTCATATGTACCCCCATATAATACCAAATAAATGTATTAGGTATTTTATTGTTGGAGTATATTTGTATTTCTGTCAAGTTTTTCCGAAAAATCAACAAATATATTGATATAATTATAAATATACGATATCTATATGGTATTATAATAATACCATATAAAGAGAGGTTATTATTTCATGGAACGAAAAAGCGACCAAGTATACCGGGAAATACGCAACAGGATACAAGAAAATTACTGGAAGCCAGACGAAAAGATTTATTCAGAACGGGATCTTGCAAAAACTTTATGCGTGAGCAGGGTAACCATCAGAAGAGCCATTACACAGTTAGTCAAGGAAGGGTTTTTGACTTACAAAACAGGACATAACGGCACATTTGTTACCGACAAAGCAAGAATGACAAGACAAGCACCATCGTCTTTTGTCTGTGTCGCCATAGATAACAGCACTCCGGCATTTGCCTCTCTACTGTTGGAAGGGATTCATGACAGTCTTGCCCCAAAAGGATTTCAGACCATCTACAGCAACACACATTTCGGAGGAGAACAGGCGAGTTCCCAAATCGACAGTATTCTCAGAACAGGAATTTCTGGTCTGATTTTTGCCCCACTGTTAGGAAAAGAAAGCGATACATACAATCGAACCATTCTCAATTTGGCAAGACAACACAACATCCCGTTGATTCAAGTCGATCGAGAGTATTTCGATACAAACTGCGACTGGGTCGGTTGCAACAACTACGACGCCATGAAACACCTAACTACTGCCCTGTTCGAGGAAGGGAAAACAAATATCCAAGTAGCATACGGATACAAAACGACAAGCACTGAGGAACGGATGCGTGGGATCCTATCGGCAATGGAAAATCATCCTGAAGCGTCTTTACATGTCGTGCATCTTGATGAAGAGGAATTCCTCCTTCGAGGAGAGACAATCATCCAAAAAGGCTCTCTCGCCTCCAACCCGGATGTCATCATCGGCCTGAACCAGATCATATGCCACGCGGCAAAACATCTTCCCCAGCTCGGAAAAGACATCCCTACGGCAACCATCGCTTCCTGCATCCAAGAATGCGACAGTGATTACGGAATGATCCAACCGATGTATGAGATCGGGAACATCACTGGCATTTTGATGTCCCAAAGAATCATCCAACCGACATTTCCTCCCATGCATATCTGTTTGCAAGCCCGTTTATGGAAAAGCCCATCGGAAATTCGTTGAGAGCCAAGATCTCTTTATCTATTGGGAGGAGCCTCCTTTCGATCCTTATTTTCTCTTCAGGTATTTCACCGAATCAAGTGCAACGGCCGCAATAATGATGAAGCCCTTGAACACGAACTGCAAGTTGGTGTCGATGCCAAGGAACGTCAAACAATACGTAAGGCTGGTAAAGATAATGACACCGATGACCGCTCCGCTGATCTTCCCGATGCCTCCGTTGAATGAAATCCCGCCGACCACACATGCGGCAATGGCGTCAAGTTCGAAGCCTTGACCCGTTCCGGCACTTGCGTTCGCCCGAAACGCTTCAAGGAACGCACCACATCCGTAAAAGATGCCCGCCATGATGAATACGCCCAACGTCACCCAGAATACGCTGATGCCGCTCACCGCCGCCGCTTCCGCGTTCCCACCGACGGCATACATATTCTTCCCGAACGTCGTCTTGTTCCAAATGAACCATGCAACGATGCAGGCGATGATCGCAGGAATGATCAACTTCGGGAAAGTGATCAACGAACCGTCGTTCATTTGACCGATGATCCATCGTCCTCCTATCTTATCCTTAATCATGGAATCGATTGATCCGACGGGAGTGCCGCTGGTACCGAAAAATAAAAGGCCGTAGATGATCAATTGCGTTGCCAATGTCGAAATGAAAGGATGGATCTTCAACTTCGCACTGAAGAAACCAGCGAATGCGCTGAACGCCACACAAAGGATGATGGAGAATAACAGCGACATCACCACGCGAAGCCCCATCGGCAACCCGGTGAAATTCCACGGCCCCTTGTTGAAGAACGTCACAATGTTCATCCCCGGGTGGAGAATCAACCCGGTCACGACGGATCCCATTGCGACCATACGCCCGACACTCAGATCAGTGCCGGCGAGCAAAATCAAACCTGCCACCCCTAATGCATAGAACATCCTGGTGGAAGATTGTTCAAGAATGGTCAGGATATTGGGCAAAGAAAAAAGGCTCCCATACCCCTTCGTCGGAGCAATGATGATGCACACAATGAAAAAAACAAGAATGGCAAGATACAACCCGTTGTCCAATAGAAATTTCTTCATCGTGAAGTTTTGGGCGTACGCCTTGCGCTGCAACATTTGGTTTTCCCAGTAATTGGTTCGACCGTTACGGAGCGCACGGTTTTTCTGCACCCGATCAACGCATGCCTGATACTTGTTCGACTTTGCACGATCTATGTTGGAACCGGCCCTGCTTTTTGCATCGAAGATCGCCGACCGCATCTCATATTTTGCAGTGGCGATTTCATCTTTCATGTCTTTTTTGGACTGACCGCCGTTTTTCCCCACATATCCGGCACGGATCTTCTCCCTGCGTTTCGCACCGTCCGCCTTGATTTTCCTTATTTGTCCCGCCAAGGCCTGTTTGATAGACAGAATGTTCCTGTTTTCATCCGCGTTTACCGTTTCTTCATACCGTCGCCCCACTTCGTTGACGTACGCCACGGATTCTTTGGTCAATCGGGAAATTTCCGCCCTGTTTTCAGTTTCGATCTTTCGCGCTTTCTCAATTTCTGTCCGATAGGAAGCGATGAGTTTCCCCTTTGCTTCTTTCTCTAGCATCTTGTTCCGACGGGTTGAAGTGATTTGCTCACGCAAATCGGTAATTCTTATAATGCCATCCGCTCTCAACGCGCTGAGGCGCTCGAGATATTCGGTGATCTTCGCGTCCTCATCAACCGATGTGACATCTTTCCTTTCCTTAATCTCTTCGTTTTTCGCCATACTTCACCCCATTACAGATATTTGGCTGAGAGTTTGAGCAACTCTTCCTGATTCGTTTCTTTTGTATTCACAATCCCCGCAAGCCGATGATTGGACATGACCGCGATTCGATTGGTGATTCCGAGAATTTCAGGCATTTCGCTGGAGACCACGATCACGGTTTTCCCCTCTTTCGCCATGCGGATGATCAACTGGTAAATTTCATACTTAGCGCCGACATCGATACCACGTGTCGGTTCGTCCATCAGAAATACATCCGGTTCCCGCTCCATCCACTTTCCGATGATCACCTTCTGCTGATTGCCGCCGGACAGAGAAGTAATGCCCTCCTCACAGGAAACGCATTTGACATTCATCCGCTCGATCTCGCGATTTGCGGCATCATTCATCTTCTTGTTGGACAAAACGGAAAAGTTTTTGTAATGCTCCAGATTTGTAATCGTCGTATTGAATTCGATGGTCCCCTTACCGAACATGCCATTGAGTTTGCGCTCTTCGGTGATCAGCGCGAAATTGTAATCCATCGCCTGTTTGCTGTTGAAAAAATGCAGTTTCTTCCCGTCCAGAATGATCTCTCCTGAAGCGATCGTTCGAATGCCGAACAAAGATTCAAGCAATTCGCTCCTTCCCGCCCCCACCAAACCATAAAGGCCGAAGATTTCGCCTTTTTTGACGGTAAAGGAAATCTTCTCAAGAATCGGTTCGTATTTTGTGGTAAGATTCCGTACCTCAAAATACGGACGTCCCGGCGTATTGACAACATCAGGAAACCGTTTGTCCAGCGACCTTCCGACCATGGCTTTGATCAATTCGTTCATATTGGTGTCCTTGACCGCTTTTTTCATGATCATCTTTCCATCACGAAGTACGGCGACATCGTCACAAATCTGGAACACCTCATCCATTTTATGTGATATATAGACGAAAGAAACACCTTTCTTCCGCAGGTTGTCGACGATGGAAAAAAGTTTCTTCACTTCCCTCTCCGTAAGGGAAGAAGTAGGTTCATCCAATACGATCAATTTTGCATTGTAGGAAACGGCTTTCGCAATCTCGACCATCTGTCGTTGGGAAACGGACATCAGACGCATTACCGTTTGCGGGTTGACGTTCATTTGCAATGACGCGAATAGGTTGTTGGCCGTCTTCAGCATTTTCGCCTCATCGACGATGCCATACCGCTTCGGATACCTTCCCAAGAAAAGATTGTCCACGACCGTCCTGTCGAGACACTGGTTCAACTCTTGGTGGACCATGGCGACGCCATTTTCCAAAGCTTCCTTCGGATTCTTGAAATCCACCAATCTTCCGTCCAAAAATATTTGTCCTTCGTCCTTGCTGTAAATGCCGAACAGGCATTTCATCATGGTTGATTTTCCAGCACCGTTCTCTCCCATCAAACCACAGACGGTACCTCTTCGAACCGTTAAGCTGATGCCGTCAAGAACTTTGTTCTTCGCAAATGCTTTCGACAAGTTTTTTATCTCAAGCACAATGTCATCCATATGGACCCCTTTCCATCCCAAAGCAGATAAGAAGGGAAGCATACAGGAATCCTGCATGCTTCCCTCCGCGAGAAACGCATCAGTACTTCAACTTGTCGGTGTAATCTTTACCGGAATTCGTCTTCACCATGTTAATGGCGTAGGCATCATAGTTATTCAGGTTGGTGAACTTATCGATGCAACTTGACTCGTTCTGTCCATCTCCTTGTACGACATTCAGCTCGATGTTAAGAAGCGGAGCGTAATAGCGCAGAGCCGGCAGATACGAGGAGGAAAGGAAGTTGTCTCCCGAGTTGTAGATGGTAAGCAGGACTTTCTTCTTGGGGGCGTTGGTCTGCTTGATTCCCTGGTCTCTTGATCCAGCTTTGTATTCCTGCCAGTTCGCCTTGTTGACACCGCTGTTCTGGGCAAGCAGAGCTTTTGTATCGGCTTTGTATTCCATCTCTGCGGAAATCTTATTACCGTACTGATCGGGTCCGGAGATACCTTTCTGATATACATCAGCGCCGGCAAGACCATCCAACAGATTACGAAGAACCTGAAGCGTGGCGGTAGCCTGAGCGTCGACGTTCTGCGACACGGTCCCGGAAAGTTTTCCTGCGCCGATCGCCTCGATGGCATCCGCATTGGCATCATATCCGAAGATAGGAACGCCGGCGGGATAATTGGAAGCCTGCAGACAACCCATCGCCATACCATCGTTATTAGAAACGACCAAATCAATCTTATCTCCAAACTTGGTCGCCCAGCCGCTCATCGCATCAGTCGCGGCGTTCGCATTCCACGTGGATCCGTCGGTACCGGTCATCGCTTTCCCTTCGAGCTCGACAACCTTGTATGTCTTCCCGCTTATCGTTACGGATCCGACTTTGGATTTCCCCGGATCGGTGGTACCATCCCACGTACCAAGCGCTTTGCGGATACCCTCGGTCCTTGCCTTTGAGTCGTTATGCCCTACGTCTCCGATGCACAATACATATCCGATTGTTCCATCGCCATTGCGATCGGTGGAAGCGGGAGCGGTCGCCAAATAGTCGGTGATCAACTTCCCTTGCACCGCGCCACCGCCAGCGGCATCGAATCCGACATAGTATGTCTTGTTGTTCCAGTTCATGCTGGACATATCGATGGCGCCCGTGGTGGGATCAGACGGTTGTCTGTTAAAGAACACCAGAGGTTTATCTTTGTTCAACGTGACTTTCGCAGTTCCGGCACTTTCCGTCCCGCCCTGTGCAAACACCATCGCACAGGAGAACATCGCCATCAAAATGGCAATTCCTACTTTTTTCATAGATACCCTCCTAGGGAAACACCCTATACAAACCATTACAACACTGAAATACAAATCACGCAAATGAAAACTCATAGAGTTTTACGGTATATGGTGATTATTAACATAATTTCACAATTGTAATTCCATGTATTTTGACATATCACGATCATTTCAATCGAAAATTACACTTGACAGCATATATCATGTATACAAGTTTATCTGATGAATCTCTTTATTCTCAGGATTTTCGTCGTTTCATTGCAAGGCAAGAACAACGGCTTCCCCTTCGTCTTTTCTTTTTACCACCACAGCACACAAGCCAAAACATCCAACGAATTCCGGAAAAAGATGATAACGTTCCCCATTTAAGGGAGGTCATCGAAGACACCGACGCGATGAGCAAAATTCTTGTGATCCCACGTGAAAACGAACATTTTCAAAGTGTTCCTACCGGGATTCTTTTCATCGACATGGACAAAATGTTACAAATGTGGCATTTTTACCCATACAAGGGTTTCATGTGGAATGAAAAATAGAACTTATTTGCATACAAAGTAAAACTTTGCAAAGATGTATTGCCTCTTTTTTCTTTTGTGATTATAGTATGTTTTACTGACGTTGATTTGCCTCCCGGCTTGCAGACGTCACTAAAGAAACT
>Ga0172378_10006370_pt1 | contig 11031 bp, 9 predicted proteins | sample GrowelOW332metaG_FD_119755 | JGI IMG/M metagenome (GOLD analysis project Ga0172378, IMG submission 119755) | Groundwater microbial communities from an aquifer near a municipal landfill in Southern Ontario, Canada - Pumphouse #3_1 metaG | ecosystem: Environmental > Aquatic > Deep subsurface >... | reverse complement strand
CGCCTTTGTCATGTTTATAACAATGGTGTGATAATTTCATAACAAGATAGCGAAGAATTCCAGAATTCTCCATAGCATCGCCAAGCCCAGTAATGTTGGGAAAACAAGGAATTTTGAGTTTTTTACAGGCCAGAGACCCATATAAATTGGGTTTAATGGTATAGGTAAAGACAACATCAGGCTTTTTTTCTTTCAATAAAGAGAGGAGCAAATGAAAAAATTTCAAGTCGCTTAAAGGATTGGTTCCTCTTCTTTCAAGTTCAATAGGAATAATTTCAACATTATCTTCACCTTCAAATCTTTTCAGGTGCCCATGAACGGGGGTAATTAAATAAACAAAATAGCCTTTCTTCAAGAAAGCTTCTACTATTTCTCTTCTAAAGTAGAATACAATGTTATCATTATTCGAAATCAGTGCTATTTTTTTCATATTATTCCTATATACTTAGTGCAAAACAGATTAAAGTTATATGATATTTCTCTTTTTTTCAAGAGGATTCACTTTTTCCATTTCACTGATCAAATAACCCCAAACAAAACAGGTTGGAAGGGAAATTGCCGTACACGTTCCAAGCATCAATTGCTCAAAGAATGCACTCATTACCATTGCAACAAACTGTATCATCATGAGAGTCATTACCACCTCTTTTTGCCCTGAAAAAGAGTGTCTCACTTTCAACCAAACATACGCTGTTTTTCCTAATAAAAAGAGAAACATCAAAAGAGCGGGAAGTCCCCAAGAAACTAAATTAATCATAAAATAGTTGTGGAGTCTTCCTTCATTATTAATAAAATACTTTGCTAAATCAGAACCTATACTCAGATAATGATGATACAAAGTGCTATCAGATAAACCAAACCAGATTGTTTTTATATTCAAGAGACTTAAGGCAATACGCCAATTTTCAAGTCGCTCATCCCCTGTTTTCAAATTATTTAATCGTAATATTCGTTCAATGAAATAGGTTCTTCCTTTGATGGCAAAAGCACTGTTCGAAAAAATATAAAAAAGCCCGATGATGGTACAAAGGATCAATAAAGAAAGGAAAGCAATAAAAAGCTTTTTTTTATGTTCCGTATGATTTTTGAATCGTTGATACAACGAGAGAAAGAGGAGAAAAACACACATAATAACAATTAAGAGAGCTCCCCGTGCTCCGGTGAGGATAAGACAAACGAGCGTTGCAACAACAAAAAGAAAGAGAAAATTCTTCACATTTTTGTTTTTTGTGAGATAAATTAAGGTAAGGAGAAGGAAGAAGCCATACAAAATAAGATAAGCAAGGGTATTCGCATTTCCCACCGTGCCATAGAGTCTTTGTCCAACTCCAGCACTGCTATTGAGGAAATCCTTCAGGGGAGTACTCAATCCCTGATACAACGGGAGTCGTCGAGCAATATAGGTGAGAAGAGAGGTAATAACAAAGAAAAAAACCGTACCGGCAATTAACCAAAGTATCTGGTGAAAAGAGCGCTCTTCAATTGCTTCACTCTCCTCTTTGATCATACAGAGATAGATAAAAAATGCAGTATGAACCACGTAAGCCCCATTATTAAAAAAGGCAAAGGCATTTCCATTGATACATGTTGCAATAAAGCAATAGGTAAAATAGAGGGTGAGAGGAACAAAAAAGGGATTGGTGGTAAAATTATCTTTTCGGGTTTTAATATCTCTCACAAAGAAATATATACTGCCAGAAAAAATAATACACAAAAGAAAGGGGAACGCACCATGAAAAAAGACAACAAAGCCAGTACTTGCGCCACTGAGAAGATACATCAACGTAAAAAAGAGTGATGCGATAAAATAGAAAAATTTAAATAGCGTTAAATTGCTGATGTGTGTGTTAATATCTCGCCTCTCCCATTTTATAAATGGTACGAAGCGTACTGTGCTTCTATTTCTAAGAGTCTCTTTTGATAACTCTCCTTGCTGAGTTTCCCTTTTCGTATGAGGAATTCACCCATTGTTTCATAGGTTGCACTATGATCTTGATTAATATCTTTACGTGCAAACACATAGCCCACTGTTTGAAAAATAATCGATAAATCACCGAAAAAGGTAATTTTTTCAATATATTGCAAATCGAAGCGCACCCGAGAATCCCAATCAATTGCATTTCTTCCATTTACTTGAGCAAGACCGGTAAGACCGGGTATCACATTTTGTCTTTTTTGCTGTTCTTTACTCATAAAGAGAATATTAGGAATCGATTGAGGGCGAGGTCCCACAATACTCATTTTACCGGTTAAAATATCAAAAAGTTGGGGAAGTTCATCAAGACTGGTGGAACGAAGGATTTTTCCAAGTTTTGTCAGTCTTTGCTCATCAGGAAGTAATCTCCCATTGGAATCGGTAGCCGATGTCATTGAGCGAAACTTATGATAATTCACAATTTTCATATCTTTTCCGAATCGACTTTGCGTAAAGATTGTTGGATGCCCCAAAAACAATCTTACGAGTAACCAAATAACTATTAGTACTGGTATCAGTATGATGATTGCACAGAATGAAACAACCATATCTAATAACCTTTTGATATACTTTTCGTACATAAACTATCCTAAAATGGGCCTAAATAAACCCTTAAATCTTTTTTATTTAACTTTTTAATATTACTCTAATCTGGTGTCCATTGTCTATGCACCCAAAAAACCCTAACTTGTTGTCAATAAATGACTTCAAGTTTAATACAAAAACTAACAACTAATACTCCAAATAAGAATAATTGTCTATATCCAACAGAGAAAAACAAAGTAATAGCGCAAAATAAGCCATATTATCTCAAAGTTATTTCGTTTTTACTACAAAACGATACTATATTACTTAACAACAAAGAGGTAAATATGTTACTTATTTTTTAATAATATACTCGATAATTCATCCATTGTGAGACTTTCAAACATGTATTTCGTATGAAGTTCTTGATAATAGGACAAAATTTGCTCAATGAGTCTGAGATTTTTTTCAGGATTGACCGTAACATTATGAGGATGAAACCACAAATGAAAGACTTCACCACGCTGAGCAGCATGTTTCATTTCAGAACGAATACGTCTCACCTTCAATCCTTCAAAAGCTTTTAATTTCCGATTATACATTCGTAAAAAACAACTACCTTTCAGATTGAGTGGACTTTCACCAAATTCTGGAGTATCGGTTGCATACGAATTATGTCCCGTCAAAGGGAAATAGGTATCAAGAAGTTTGAGAGCACGACCAAAATTATTGTTATTATTGCCTGAATCATACATCCAACCATCCTGGCATCCACGATAACTGGTAATTCCCTTCTCTTGTAAAACACTGCGGTAATTTTCATTGAATTGATTTCGCGGAAATACCAGAGAAGTGAGGTGAAGACCATGATGCAATGCAACTTCACAGGCTTTATCAAGGTCTGCGCGAAACTCTTCTTTGGTCTGTCCCTCTTCAGTCGCATAATAATGGGAAAACGTGTGTGAGGCTATTTCCTGTCCAGGGGTTTGCTTGATAGAATCAAGGAGCGTGCCACACTGATAGTATTCTTTTTCCCTTTTTGCTTCTTCAAGATAGGTATAACTATCCAAAGCTTTATTCACATAAGATGGATGGTGAAGCGGTAAATTTTGCACACGTTTTTCTTCTTCATCGGCCATCAACAGACCAACGGTAGCCCACGTAGCGTGTACCTGATATTTTTGAAAGAGTGCAAGGAGTTTTTCACTCACTTCAGGCACTTTTTTGATCGTCTGCGCATAGGAACTCTCTAAAGATGTATGATCTCTCATTCCCCACAGCATTTCAAAATCTAACGATATAACCAAGGCTCCTTTCTTCATGCAATTACCCCTTATTCACGATGAGAGAACAGTTGTTTTATTGTTTTCCCACGATTACCTAACTTAAATAAAACCAAGGGAGCATGTAAAGGGTAAACAAGAAAAACAGGACAAAATCATACATAAAATCAAGAATGTCTACCAGCCCATGCTTCTTTTTCAATATCGGAGAATCCTTCACCCATAGCTTTATAGGTTTCTTGTACCACGACAAAAGCAGATTTATCATAATTTTTCACCAGCGTAATCAGACGACCAAGTTTGTTGTTTGCCACAACCGTCATAATAACCGGTCGATCTTCACCACTAAACATCCCACTCCCACGGAGTATCGTCCCACCAAGGTCGAGAGAAACAAGAATATCTCTTTGAATATGCTCGTTTTTGTCACTAATAATATACACCGTCTTAGACATAAATGTCTTTGTTCCCATAATGACCTTGTTAATAACGGTTCCGGTAATATAGACCGTAATAATGGCATAGAAAACAGACTCTAAACCAAAGAAATAGCCACTTGCTGCAATAATAATGGTATCAACTACGGTTAAAGCTGTACCCAATGAGAGCGGAGTTTCCTTTGCCATAATTTGAGCAACAATATCGGTTCCACCGGTATTTGCTCCACTTTTCATAACAAATCCACAACCTAACCCAAAGGTGATACCACCGTAAATGGCAGAGAGTAAGACTGAAGTATCTTTTCCGTAATCGAGAATTCCTGCATTGCCAAACTCTTTGGTTAAAAGAATCGTAAAAATAGAATAAAGTAGTGTCCCATAGAGTGATTTCAGGACAAACTTTTTGCCACAATATTTCCACCCTAAGAAAAAGAGCGGTACACTTAAAAGAAAGATCGAATATCCTGCATTCAAACCTAAGGTATGGTAAATAATAATGGCAATACCACCAACACCTCCATTTGCAATTTTTGCAGGGTTTGCAAAAAAGACAACACCAGCTGCGGTCAATAAGGACCCCAAAATAATATAAAACTCTTCCAATATCCTATAATGCTTAAATGCCAATTTTGGACCCATATATGTCACTCCTTTTGCTTTCAACCTAGCACACTCTTGATATTGTACATATTACTCTCTGTTTGTATACGTAAAAAAGCCAATTTTCTCTCTGGTCGTCCAATTTTTGTCATCATAATAACACTTTTTCCGAAACACCCCCTCTTTTCTTGGATAATTGTGCGCCAAACGGGAATGAATATATTTCATTATTATATAAATTATTTTAGTTAATTTTTAAAAGTTAAAAGTTAAAACCCTATTTCTGACAACGCCTTTCAAAAAATACAAAAGAGGAAAAGATATTTCCCAATAAAGAGAAAATTTATCACATATCATGTAAATATTTATCGTTAGTATAAACTATACAGGAATCAATCATTTATAATTTAGACTTATCTAAAATACTTTAGATTTTTATATATTTTTCTTGACTTCTCAGATAAACGACACTATAAATAATATTGTTAACGTTAACGCCACAGTAATACAAACAAAACAATAAGGAGAAAATGTCATGAAAAAAGTTATTATCTCACTCTTGGCCCTGTGTCTCAGCGCCAGTATGGTTTTTGCAGGGGGGTCATCTGAAACGAAAACTTCTCAGGAAAATGCAGCAAACGAAATGGTGTCTGGAAAAAATACATTTGTTGAGGGAGCAACAGATTTATCACTTTGGACCTTTCAAGAATTACATGTAGGTTTTTACACATCAATGGCTGATGCATGGAATAAAATCCATCCTGATAAACCTATAAATTTGACCGTATCCACAGGAGATAGTGCCAGTATGCATACAAAAATGCTCGTAGCACTTCAATCTGGTGTTGGCGCTCCAGATATTTGTGATATCGAAATAGGTCACTTTGGTACATTTTTAAATGCAGGATATCTACTTCCTTTAAACGATGTGGTAAAACCCTATGAAGATGAAGTTGTCATGTCGCGTATCAAAATGTATGGCAATGAAAGTGGAAACTGGTATGGTATTGATTTCCATGTCGGTGCATCAGTGACCTATTATAATATGGATATTATGAATGCAGCAGGTATTGATCCAGCTACGATTGTCACATGGGATGATTACTACAATGCAGGACTCACCGTGTTGCAAAAAACAGGCAAACCTATGTGTGCCGTAGAAGTCTCAGATTTATTCTTACCACAATTAATGCTTCTCGAGAAAAACACCCAATATGTTGATGCTCAGGGTAATCCAAATATCGATAACCAAGCACATCGGGATGTTGCAAATTTCATTAAAAAAATGATTAATGCTGGAATTTGTATCATTGCTCCAGGTGGTGGTTTCCACACCGAAGAATGGTATGGTTTCTTTGATAAGGGTGGCGTTGCTTCGCTTTCTATGCCTCTCTGGTACATGGGAAGATTTACCGACTACATGAGAGATCTTGATGGTAAAATGGGCCTGTATGAAATCCCAGTATGGAACAAAGGCGACACCCGTTGTGTTCTGCAAGGCGGAACAGGAACTGCGGTAACAAACCAAACAAAGCATGCCTCTCTAGCAAAAGAATTTTTAGCTTTCGCAAAATTATCAAAAGAAGGCAATCGTTACATTTGGAATATTCTCGGGTTTGATCCAATTCAATCATCACTCTGGACAGATCCAACCATAACACAAGATGCGCAAAACAAATTCTTGAACTTCTTCCAAAACAATCCGTTTGACATTTTACATGATGTCGGAACCGATCTCACGGCACCAAATATTTCAGGAGCTTATTCAGTCACCTATGCCACATTAATTTCAACAACCTATGTAAACCTCTTTGAAAACAATCTATCAGGCAACACCGCTGATATTTTGAAACAAGAACAAGCAAGCATGATATACGACAAATAAGGTCTCACCGTGTCTGAGGGCGAAAAGAACACTCTTTTCGCCCTCACAGATTCAATTATTGTAAGGATAGATTATGAAGAATTCCATACGTAACAGATTTTTATACTCTCCTCAAGTAGCACCCTATATTTTTCTGCTACCATTCATCTTAACCTTTTGTGTATTTTTTGCTTATCCAGTCTGTAACACCATTCTTATGAGTTTTCAAAAAGTCGCAGGAGCTCAAAGTGTTTTTAGAGGATTCAAGAATTACCAACTCTTAATGAACCCCATCTTTTACAAAGCACTGAGACATAGCATTTTTTATGCAATTGTTTCAGTCATCTTAATGATTATTATTCCACTCATTTTAGCCACCTTACTCAATGCAAAAGCAACAAAGGCAAAAACACTCTTTAGAGGAATCATGTTTATACCGGCACTCACCTCTGTTGTCGTAGCAGGTACCATCTTTCGATTAATGTTTGGTGAACTGGAAAACTCATTTTTTAATCAAGCTATTGCACTCTTTTCTCATGGACCAATTGTTTGGCTCAGAAATTCGGCAACCGTTTGGTTTGCTCTTTTTATGCTGTGTACATGGAGATGGACTGGGGTCAATATGATGTATTATCTCGCTGGTTTACAACAAATCCCAAAAGAACTTTATGAATCAGCTGAAGTTGACGGAGCCAATGTTTTCCAACAATTTTTCGCGATTACCCTTCCACTGCTCAAAAAAACCAATGTCTATGTTTTGACTATTTCAATCTATGGGGGAATGGCAATGTTTACCGAATCATACATCCTCTTCAATGGCAATAGTTCACCGAATAATGTGGGATTAACCGTCGTTGGGTATCTCTACAGAATGGGATGGGAACAAAATCAGATAGGATTAGCAAGTGCTACGGGATGTATCCTTCTTGTCATTGTCATGGGTATCAATATTATTCAATTAATTTGTAACGGAACATTAAAAAAGGAGGCTTTGAAATGAGAAAAAATAAAACGCCCATACAATCGACACTCTTAGTACTTTTCTTTACCTTTGTCTCTGCACTTATTTTATTACCACTCCTGCTTCTTTTTGTTTCCTCACTTCGATCAGGAAATGACTTAATGAGATATGGTTTAAATTTCAATGTCGATTGGAAAAGTGCCAATCTCAATAATTATCGATTATTATTCAGTAAAGAAACACCCTATTTTATTTGGTATTTCAACAGTTTAGTACTGATGATTATTCAAGTAGCCATTTCTTTATTTCTCAGTGCTTGGGTTGGTTATGCATTTGCCATGTATGACTTTAAACTCAAAACAATCTGCTTTACCTTGGTTCTCTTAATTATGATGGTTCCAATGGAATCCATCATGCTTCCCTTATATCGTCTCACCATCAAAATGGGCAATATTGATACATTTCAAGGAATTGTCCTTCCTTTTTTAGTCGTTCCAATGCTTATTTTCTTTTTTAGACAATATTTAAGTGGATTACCCAGAGATTTTCTCGATGCCGCAAGAATTGATGGATGTAATGAATATCGCATCTTCTTTGCCATCATGGTTCCCTTAATGAAACCATCTTTTGCCGCAATGGGCATATATCAAGGAATGACCAGTTGGAATAATTTTCTCTGGCCGATGATTGTACTGAGAAGCTCAACAAAAATAACACTTCCTGTAGGCTTAGCAGGACTGATATCACCATATGGAAACAACTATGATATCTTAATTGCCGGCTCATGTTTCGCAATTATACCAGTCCTCATCCTTTTCACGCTATTCCAATCGTATTTTATCGATGGAATGACCGCTGGTGGAGTCAAAGGTTAATTTTCCTTTTTCTCACCTCAACACACTTATTATCATACTCACATTCAGGAGAAACACATATTTATGATACACGCACACCTCATACTTGATAAAGATTATCAAATTGGAACAGTCGATAAACGCATGTTTAGTTCTTTCTTAGAACATATGGGACGAGCCATTTATACCGGTATTTATCAACCAACTAGCCCTGTCGCAAATGAAAAAGGATATCGAACCGATGTCCTCTCGCTCATCAAAGATTTACAGGTCCCGCTTATCCGATACCCAGGAGGTAACTTTGTCAGCGGATTTCGATGGGAAGATAGCATTGGACCTGCAAAAGAAAGACCATCACGTCTTGATTTTGCTTGGAAAACAACAGAAACAAATGAATTTGGATTGCATGAGTTTGAAGATTGGGCCAAAGAAGCTGGAGCACAAACCATGATGGCAGTGAACCTTGGAACAAGGGGTGTTGAAGAAGCAAAAAATCTTCTTGAATACTGCAATCACCCATCAGGAAGTTATTACTCTGATTTAAGAATCAAAAATGGAAGTAAAAATCCTTTTAATGTTCAAGTGTGGTGTCTTGGTAATGAGATGGATGGCCCTTGGCAAATTGGCCATAAAAATGCAGATGTCTATGGACGTCTCGCCAAAGAAACCGCAAAACTCTTTAAACTCTATGATCCTCGCTTAGAAATTGTTGTGTGCGGCTCATCCTCAGATGACATGCCAACCTTTGGTACATGGGAATCAACTGTTTTGCAACATACCTATGAAGATGTCGATTATATATCAATGCATCAATACTACAGAAATGATGATGAAGATGATCAACTATTTCTCTCTTCGAGCATCAAGATGGAACGATTTATTCAGTCTGTTGTCGCATCTTGTGATTATGTCAAAGCAGTAAAGCATGAAAATAAAACCATCAATTTAAGTTTTGATGAATGGAACGTTTGGTTTCACTCAAACAAAGCCGATACACAAGTCACACCATGGATTCAAGCTCCACCTCTGCTTGAAGACATCTATGATGCTGCAGATGCTTTAGTGGTAGGAACACTTCTCATTACGCTCTTACGTCATGCAGACAGGGTAAAGATTGCTTGCTTGGCTCAATTGGTCAATGTGATCGCACCCATCATGACAGACAAGAATGGGAGAGCCTGGAAACAAACCATTTACTACCCATTCCTCCATGCTTCGCTGTATGGAAGAGGAATCAGTCTCCAGCCAATCATACAAAGTGATTGTTACGGCTGTAGTAGTTATGCACATGTTCCTTATCTCGATAGCGCAGCAGTATTGCACGAAGAGCAGGAAACCATTACCATTTTTGCGGTTAATAAATCACTCAAAGATGATATGATCTTCACGGTCGACCTACGCTCTTTTGGTTCTTATTTGCTCACAGAACACATGGTATTGGATTGTTCTCATCTTCGCGCAACAAACAGTGCTGAAAAAGAAAATATTGCGCCCAAAAAGGTTACAATCAAAGACAGAACATCACGTTCTGTTATTCTCACAAAAGCATCGTGGAATGTGCTATCATTTCAAAAGGAGCGATAACAGCCCACCCCTTGTCAGGGCGAAAGAAAAAGACATCATCTTTTTTCCAAGCCTTGACAGTCAATCTTTTTATACGACAGAATTACTACAATAAAAACGAAGGTTATACATGATTTACTTCCATTCAATTCAAGAAGGATTACCTATTTTTAAAGCATTAGGTTCCCAATTACGCATCAATATAATAAATATTTTACTCAGGGATGAGTCAAAAAGCTTAAATGAAATAGCAACTGAATTAAATATTTCCAATGGGGCCCTTTCAACTCACATTAAAAAATTAGAAGAATGTGGCCTCATTAGTGTATCTAAAGAAGGAGCAGAAGGCCATGGAAATATCAAAATATGCAAACTATTAGATAATAAAATGCTCGTTGAATTCAACCGTCCTTGTTCACTGAATAATGTGTTACAAACACACATTAAGGTTGGCCATTATCGAGAACATGAAGTATACCCAACGTGTGGACTCGCTTCAGCAACTTCTTTAATTGGAGAAGTTGATGACAATAGATTTTTCGACCATCCAGACCGTTTTGATGCTGATATCCTTTGGTTTACAAAGGGATATATTACCTATGAAATTCCTAATTTTGTACCACCTCAACAAAAAATAGATCAAATATCACTCTCCTTCGAAATAGGGAGTGAAGCCCCCGGTTTCAATGATAATTGGCCTTCTGATATCTATTTTCAACTGAATGGCGTGCCCATTGGCAAATGGCTCAGTCCGGGAGATTTTGGAAGTACTAAAGCCTTTCTCTCTCCATCATGGTGGTATAACGAATGGAATCAATATGGTCTTTTAAAACTCCTCGTTATCAACCAAAAAGGGACATTTATCGATGGGACCAAAATATCTGACACAACACTTGATCAATTTAATTTACAATATAAAAGTAGAATTTGTATCACTTTTTCAGTACCAGAAGATGCTGAACATGT
>Ga0172378_10006369_pt1 | contig 11032 bp, 8 predicted proteins | sample GrowelOW332metaG_FD_119755 | JGI IMG/M metagenome (GOLD analysis project Ga0172378, IMG submission 119755) | Groundwater microbial communities from an aquifer near a municipal landfill in Southern Ontario, Canada - Pumphouse #3_1 metaG | ecosystem: Environmental > Aquatic > Deep subsurface >... | reverse complement strand
CTATCTGAATATAGCAAATCAGGATGATACATATCAACCAATTCTTTCACATAAGAATACCATTCTTTTTGATAAGTAGGATTCACACTCATCCATGCATCATCACCATAATATGCGCGCTGATGGTATAGGTCGGCATATTTTGGATCATTACCATCATAAAGAATTCCAACATACTGACCTTTTTTATCTGCTCCATGAGCAGTCTGAAACCAAGTAAAACTTGCGGCTAAATGTTCTGAAACGCCAAAATGCAATCCTTCTTTTTGTGCCGCTTTCTGCCATTCACCTACTATATCCCGTTTCGGTCCCATTTTTACAGAATTCCACTTGTGTAATTGCGAATTCCATAAGAAAAAATTATCATGATGGCTACCCATAGAAACAAAATATTTAGCACCAACACGTTTATATAGTTTCATTAACTTTTCAGGGTCCCAGCGTTCTGCCTTCCATAATGGAATAATATCTTTATAACCCGAAACAGAAGGATGTCCATATCTTTTTAAATGATCTATATAATCTTCGCTTCCTTCAATATACATGTTTCTTGCGTACCAATCACCCCGACGAGGTACAGCTTGTGGCCCCCAATGCGCCCAAATACCAAACTTAGCATCCCGAAACCACTCCGGATACTGATACTGTTTTAATGATTCATCATTCGGCTGAAATTTACCCATTTTCATTGGAAGATTCATAGTCTGTGAAAAAGCTGGTAAAATGAATAACAAACATATTACCAAAATTTCAGATTTAAATTTTTCTCTTTTCATAGCAATTAGCATTAATAGAATTTAAGCCATAAATACAATAACTTCAAATTCTTCATTTATAATTTAAAAATTCTTTATGCAATTATCAATAGAATTATGCTCAAATAGTTTATTTTCAAACAATAATTTCAAAAATAATTCTTAAAATAACTGAATAATATAACTTCTATTTTATTATTTGAAAAACAGTTATCATATTTTAGACATACAAGTCCATTTCACAATTATACAATACAATTATAAATCTAATGATTTTCATATATTTATAATTTATTTTATAACAAAAGTATAAATATATTTCGGTAAAATTATTGTCTAAAATCGACATCAGTTATAACTTTATCCACTAAATCAAATATACTCCGTTAAAATTTTACTATTAAAATTCTAATCAATAAAAAATATGAGATGAAAAAAAGCCTTCTCTACTCTTTAAATAAACTCTCTTACAATCTTTGCCATTTCACATAAAACCCTTATTTTTGCTTTCAAAGAAACTCTTCTTGAATATGAGAAAAAATATCGGGGTTATTTTGGCAGGAGGTATAGGTAGTCGTTTAGGACTGTCCACACCCAAGCAATTTTTCAAAGTTGCAGGGAAAATGGTAGTAGAGCATACTATAGAAGTTTTTGAAAAAAATCCGAATATAAATGAAATAGCCATTGTTTCCAATCCGTTCTATATCTCCGAGTTTGAGAACATGATACTTCGTAATGGATGGCAAAAAGTAAAAAAAATTCTTCAAGGAGGAAAAGAACGTTATGACTCTAGCCTTTCAGCTATCCGTTCCTATGAAAATGAAGAAGTTAATCTGATTTTCCATGACGCAGTGCGTCCTTTGGTCAGCCAACGGATCATAGATGATGTGACGAATGCCTTACTACAATATAATGCCATAGATGTTGCCCTTCCTTCAGCTGATACAATTATTCAAGTAGAAGGTGACTTCATTCAGAATATTCCCAACCGTTCAAAACTAAAAAGAGGTCAGACTCCTCAAGCCTTTTATATAGAAACTATTCGCAAGGCCTACGACATAGCTCTACAAGATCATAACTTCAAAGCAACTGATGACTGTGGAGTCGTAAAAAAATACCTTCCGGAAATTCCTATTTATGTCGTTACAGGAGAAGAAAGTAATATGAAGCTTACCTATAAAGAAGACACTTATTTGCTTGACAAATTTTTTCAACTTCGAAAAAGTCGAGTAGAAAATATTTCTCTCACAACAAAAGAATTAAAAGGTAAAGTTGCTGTAATTTTCGGTGGAAGTTATGGAATAGGACTTTGTATTAAGCAACTTTTAGAAAAAAACTATTGTAAAGTCTACTCATTTTCGCGCAGTCAGAATAATGTAGACGTAACCAATCGCGAACAAATAAGAAAAGCCTTGCTACAGACTTTTCTAAAAGAACAAAAAATAGATTATGTAATCAATACCGCTGGAGTCCTCAATAAAGAACCATTATTAAGCACAAATTACGAAACAATTTGTAATGCAGTCAATACTAATTATATGGGAACAGTCAATGTAGCATTAGAATCCTTCGAATATCTTAGAACAACACATGGGAAATTGATCTTTTTTACTTCAAGTTCTTATACTCGTGGTCGTGCCTTCTATAGCATTTATTCATCTACAAAGGCAGCTATCGTCAATTTTGTACAAGCAATAGCTCAAGAATGGGATGTATACGGTATAGAGATTAATTGCATTAATCCAGAAAGGACCAAGACCCCCATGCGAATAAAAAACTTCGGAATTGAATCTGACAATTCCCTTCTCATGCCTGAGAAAGTAGCCGAAGCGACGGTGAAAACACTTCTCTCGGATTTTACAGGACAAGTAATAGACGTAAAGAGAAAAAATACTTATGAATAATCCTTATTTAAGTCAATATCTTACCCAAAATCTGAGAGCTTGTCAATTAAAACAACTCTCTATACTTGAAGAGATAGATCGTATTTGCGATAAATACCAAATTTCTTATTGGCTTGATGGAGGCTCTCTTTTAGGAGCCGTTCGTCATAAAGGATTTATTCCTTGGGATGATGATATTGATATCGCCATGACTGAAAAAGACTTAAAAAGATTCACTCGAATTGCTCCTTCCGAATTGCCAAAACAGTTGTTTTTACAAACACCTCAAAGCGATCCTCACTGCAAAGAACCTATCATTAAGGTGAGAAACCTTAATTCTTTCTACGTCGAAAATAGTGATGTGTTTTCAACCGACTATCAAAAGGGACTTTTTGTCGATATCTTTCCTTTTATCGATTATCCCAACTTGCCAAAACGCTGGGTAAAAATTCTTGGGAAAGGAATTTCCACAAGCTATTCCATTCTGCACTCACAACATTATTATTCATTTCGCTCCATTCTAGAGTTTTTTTATTTTGGATTTAAATATTACGTATTTAAAAGTCTCTGGAATATTCTGAAACAAACTCACAAGAACGGCACCTATATATCGAATATCTTAATAAATAATGGTTATGGAATCATGCACAGAAAAGATTCTATTTTCCCGATTAAGACTATTGTATTTGAAGGGAAAATATTCAAATCACCTGTCAATCCAGATGCTTATCTAAAAGACTTGTATAAAAACTATATGGATATTCCTCCTATTGAAAAAAGAAAAATTCATGCCACTTATATTCATCCAGAACTTTGTGAACTATGAAACCATATCTTATTGACGTACCGGTACTTATTCTATTTTTCAACCGTCCAGAACCTCTTGCTCAAGTATTTGAACAAGTAAAGACTGCTCGTCCTTCCAAGCTATTTCTATATCAAGATGGCCCTCGGAATGATAAAGACATAGAAAACATCATGATCTGCAGAAATATTGTAAAAGAAGTTGATTGGGAATGTGAGATCCATCGAAAATATCAAGAAAAAAACTTTGGATGTGATCCCTCTGAATTCATTTCACAAAAATGGGCTTTTTCTATTGTTGATAAATGTATAGTATTAGAAGATGATGACGTTCCGGCTATTTCCTTTTTCAGTTTTTGTAAAGAATTGCTAGAACGATATGAAAATGATACCCGTATATTCATGATAGCTGGATTCAATAATCAAGAAATTACTCCTAACGTTCCTTATGATTATTTCTTCTCATCTACCTTTTCCATCTGGGGATGGGCCAGCTGGCGTAGAGTTACTGACTTATGGGATGAACATTATACCTTTTTAGATGATACATTCAATATGCACCAATTAGGATCGCTCATCGATCAGAGAAAATTCCGCAGTGATTTTATCTGTATGTGCCATCAACACCGAGAGCATCATAAAGCATTTTACGAAACTATTTTTCACGCTTCTATGCTATTCAATTCCGGATTAAGTATTATTCCAACTCGAAATATGATAAACAACCTAGGCCCCATTGGCAATTCTACTCACTTTGGAGGTCCCATTGCCACATTGCCCAAAAGCTATCGTCACATCTTCACAATGAAAAGATATGAACTTTCCACATCAATCAAACATCCGCGTTATATTGTAGAAAATATAGATTATAAAGAAACTGTTTATCGAATTATGGGGTGGGGACATCCGTGGATTAAAATCAAAAGATCTTTCGAAGAACTATTTTTGAATCTACGTTACGGCAATTTCCGAATTATTGGAAATGCTTTAATAAACAGAATAAACAAATGGATGAAAAGAAATCAATACAATTAAAATCTTTATCTGTCTATTTCTACCACACTCGTCTCACTTCCGAGAGTTACGAAGCATGGAAAAGAAAAGAATTTCCAGGTCATCTATTATATGGAGTTACACATTTCGAAGCCAATGGAATTCGAACGATCATGCACCGATATCGTTATTTCCCAAAACGTTTTCAATTGATGTTATATTCTACTAAAGAAATTTTGTTTTGTAAGCAAAAATTTGACATTTTGTATGCAAGTTCTTTCCGAGGTATAGAACCTTTGATATTTCTCAGGGCTTTAGGGCTATTTAGAAAGCCCATCATTATTTGGCATCATACAGCAATAACAAAATCCAGAAATAAATGGAAAGAATTTATTTCTCGTATCTTTTATAAGGGAATTGATCATATGTTTCTTTTTAGTCAAAAATTGATTGATGATTCCTTGAGGACTCATAAAGTAAATAAAGAACAAATTTCACTTATTCATTGGGGTGCTGATTTGTCTTTCTATGATTATTTGATGAAAAAGTATTCTGTTCGCTCCCATTCAGGATTTATATCTACCGGAAAAGAAAATCGTGATCTGGATACTTTATTAAATACATTCACTCAATGTAATCAACAATTAACAATCTATATAGCCCATTCGTGTGGAAAAATCAATTATGATTCAATCATTGCTCGCCACAAAATCGAGAATAATATAAAAATCCATTTTACAACAGGAGTTATCCCCGAAGAATTAGCTAAGAAAGTAATGCAATCACAATGTGTAGTGATTACATGTCTCGATTTTCCTTATACAGTAGGACTCACTACTTTGGTTGAGGCTTTTGCTTTGGGACTCCCAGTCATATGTAGCCGTAATCCAAATTTCAATATGGATATAGAAGCAGAAAAAGCAGGAATAACAGTAGACTATGGAGATATTCAAGGCTGGATAAATGCCGTGACCTATATAGTTAATCATCCGGCAGAAGCTCAAACGATGGGCAACAATGGAAGACATATAGCAGAAAATATTTATAATTTAGATCATTTTGCACAAGAAATAATAGATATATTACAAAAATACGCGAAGTAAATCCAATGATATTTCGTATTTTTGCAGAAAATGTTTGAGTAAATGAGAGTCTTATTAGTCAACACCTCAGAAAGAATAGGCGGTGCCGCTATAGCAACGAGTCGGCTTATGGAAGCTTTGAAAAATAATGGTATCAAAGCTAAAATGTTGGTTCGTGACAAACAGACGGACCAAATTACAGTAGTAACATTAGATAAATCCTGGATAAATTTATGGCGTTTTATTTGGGAAAGAATTATCATTTGGAAAGCCAACCGATTTAAAAGAAATAATCTTTTTGCTGTGGATATAGCCAATACGGGAATAGATATTACCTCACTACCTGAATTTAAACAAGCAGACGTTATACATCTGAATTGGATTAATCAGGGAATGCTTTCATTACAGAAAATTAAAAAAATCATTGATACAGGTAAACCCATTGTATGGACTATGCACGATATGTGGTGCTTCACCGGTATTTGTCATTACTCTGATGAATGCATGGGCTATCTTAATGCTTGTGGAAAATGCCCTTTTATATATAAAAACAATTCTGATAATGATCTTTCACACAAAATATTCTTGAAAAAGGAGAAATTACTATATTCAGCACATATTTCATTTGTAACTTGTAGTCATTGGCTTGAAAAGAAAGCAAAAGAGAGTAAACTCCTACAAAGATTCCCTATTACATGTATCCCTAACACTATTAATACAAATCTTTTTCGCCCTACATCAAAGAATGAAGCGCGTGAAATTTGTAACTTGCCACTCGATAAAAAGCTGTTACTTTTCGGCTCTCTTAAAATATCTGATGAAAGAAAGGGATTCAAATACCTTGTTGAAGCATGTCATTTATTACATGACAATTATTCGGATATGAATAATTTGGGAGTCGTTGTTTTTGGAAAGCAAACTGAGGAAATTTCCAGTTTACTGCCTTTCCCCATTTATTCAATGGATTATATTAGTGCAGAAAGACAACTCGCTAACATCTATAATGCAGTAGATCTTTATGTCACGCCATCGTTACAAGACAATCTACCCAATACAATAATAGAAGCTATGGCGTGTGGAATCCCATGCGTCGGATTTGATGTAGGTGGTATTCCTGAAATGATAGATCATCTTAAAAACGGATATATTGCTAAATATAAATCTGCAGCAGACCTTGCCAAAGGAATCTATTGGACATTAAGTGAAGGTAATTATAATGAACTAAGCAAACAAGCCTGTAAAAAAACCATAAACTGTTATTCGGAAAGCAGTGTGGCCATGAAATACATTGAATTATATAATAAAGTTACTAAAAAAAATGCCTAATCCGAAATTTTCTATCATAACTGTTACTTTCAATGCAGAAAAAACAATTAAACGAACCTTGAAAAGTGTCAGTGCACAAAGCTACACAAATATTGAACATATTATAGTTGACGGGGCCTCACAAGATAATACATTAAATATTATAAAAGGGTATCAACAAAACATAACCAAAATCATTCACGAACCAGATAAAGGGATCTATGATGCTATGAATAAGGGTATTAAACACGCTTCCGGAGATTATCTTTGTTTTTTAAATGCAGGTGATAGCCTTCATAATTCCCATACATTGAGAGATATAATCGATGGTCTTAATGAACGCGGATTTCCGGACATTATTTATGGTGATACAGATATAGTGAATAGCGAAGGTATTTTTCTATATAAAAGACGCTTATCTCCTCCTGAACAACTCAATTGGAAGAGTTTCAAAAGAGGAATGCTTGTTTGTCATCAGTCTTTTTATGTAAGAAGAGAACTGGTTTTAAATTACGATTTACAATACAAGTTCAGTTCAGATTTTGACTGGTGCATTAGAATAATGAAAAAAGCTGACACATTCTATAATACACACATGGTACTTACGGATTACTTAAATGAAGGGATGACTACAAAGAATCACAAGAAATCCTTAAAAGAACGTTTTCACATTATGAGTAAATATTATGGTATACCAGAAACAATTATTCGACACATAGGTTTTATATTCCGTAATCTGCTTTAGGAGAATATGCAAAAAAGTTTTTTCCATATACCTTCAGATTATGCAAAGGCTTGCATCTTATTTTCTATCATACTTTTAGGAGGAATTGGAATATCTATACTTCTATCTTCCTTCCCAGAAAAAGAAAAAAGGACCACGCAAGCAGACTTAAAACTTATTGATAAATTTCTTTCCTCTATTTACAGGGACGACAGCATAAGGAAAAAAGAGTATATCCGAGCATTCAAAAATAAAAATGAAAGATTTACCAAACTAGAACCTTTTGATCCTAACACCATTGACTCTTCTACACTAATTAATATGGGATTTAAACCTTACATTGTAAAAAACATTTTAAAATATCGATCTAAAGGTGGAAAATTTCGAACTCCCGAATCGTTTTCAAAAATTTATGGGATATCTCCCAAACAATTCCAAAATCTATTACCCTATATTTACATAGGAGAAAGATTTCAACCCCCAAAATATGATACGCTGCGCTTTGAAAAGATAAAAAACAATTCCATAAAACCATTTAAATATATAGAAGGTATTGTCATTGAACTTAATTCGGCTGACACCACCGAACTAAAAAAAATACCTCAGATAGGCATCGGTTTAGCGAAAATGATAGTTAATTATAGAGACAAACTAGGTGGGTTTTATTCAACTAAGCAACTTTCAGAAATAGAATATATGCCACTTAACATAGAAAAATGGTTTACCATAAAATCGCCCATTTATCGCCATATTCATATTAATAAATCATCACTTGTCCAATTACGCAATCATCCCTATTTAAATTTCTATCAGGCAAAAGTCATTATTGAACACCGTAGAAGATTCGGAAAAATAAAAAGTCTTTCCGATATATCTCTGTATACAGAGTTTACTCGGAAAGACTTCGAACGTATTTCCTCTTATGTGGATTTTGATTAAGATTTCTTCTTTAGAGATTTTCCTATTGAATAACCACAACTAACCAAAAAAACTATAACAAGAAGTGATACTGCAGAAAAAGCAATCGTTTCTGTTACTTTAATAGATTTAGGACGGAATGTAAATTCAACAATATGTTTGCCCGATGGAACCTTCATAGTACGCAAAATATAATCTGCACGAACATGAGAAACTTCCTTTCCATCAATAAATGACTGCCAACCTGGATAATAAATTTCTGAGAAAACAACAAGTCCTCCTTTTTTTGAATTCACCTCGTACTTCAAATCATTAGGTTCATATGATTTTAATGCAATTACATCCAAAGAATCTCTTTGGATAGCAAAATTTTCACCCAATTCCTTCTTGAATTTAGCATCTACTATAGCAACATCATGAGGATTGATCTTATGCAAGGTTTCTATTTCTGCATTTGCACTATCTACATATTTTAATTGCTTGACAAACCAAGCATTTCCGAAGGCATATGGATTATTCAAAGGATATGTACTATTATCTTTCAATGGGAAAATAAACCAACGCGTATTCAACATATTAACGACAGGGAATTTATTTCCATCGACTTTTTCCATATCACCGTTCGTCTGCGAAATTTCTTTGAATATTGTCTGCATTTCAGGAAAAATATGTTCATCTATAATTTCCTGATAACGACGTAATTTAGCTGCATGATATCCTCCAACACTCTTATGCCAATAAGAGGTATTGTTTTCATTGAAAGTATTACTAGCCATATTTAACACACGATAATCCAATGCTTTGTCCTGCAAGATTATTTTGTCCGTATTCGTTTTCTGAAAAGAAACCTCACGCTGATCTTGATCCACGAACATTCCATCATTTAGATAACGCTTATTAACCTGCCACATATCTACTAAACATAATAACGCTATACATGCTATTAAAACATTAGCCTTTATCCTCTTATAATAATAAGCCAACAAAAGAACAAGACCTATAAGAATTATAATCAAACTACGAGCGGCATCAGCAGTAAAAATAGCAATTCTCATTTCTTTTAAATTATTTACTATCGGTCCCAGATATTCGCTTGGAATACCACCCTGTAAAGCCGACATTTCAGAAGGTGAGATATAATTCGGGAAAAAGAAAGTTGGAGCCAAATAAAAAATAAGAGCTACTCCTGCCGTTAATGTTATACTCACGATACTTGCAATACGGTTAGTAATTAAAACTTTAGGATTTTCTACAATTTCCTTCAATGCCATTACTGCTAACAACGGGATTGTAAACTCTGCAATAACAAGAATAGATGAAACAGCACGAAATTTATCATACATTGGTATATAATCAAGGAAGAAATCTGTAAAACCCATGAAGTTTTTTCCCCATGACAAAAGAATAGACAAAAATGTTGCTGCCACTAGAGCATATTTCATTGGTCCTTTTACAATGAAAATACCCAATATGAACAAAAATAATACAAATGCACCCACATAAACTGGTCCAGAAGTCCCTGGTTGATCTCCCCAATACTGTTCCAATTGATTATAAACTGAAACAAAATTCATATCAGCTTTTTTCATTGCTATATCATTCTGGCTAAGGGGAACTGAAGCTCCACCTTTTACATTTGGTACTAACAACGACCAAGTTTCTCCAATTCCATAGCTCCATTGCGTAATATAATCCCTCTCTAGTCCACTATTTGTCTGATTTTTCTGAGTCTCATTTTTCTTGACAAGTTCACTTTTCCCACGCATAGTTTCCTTACTATACTCATAAGTATGATAAAGATTAGATAAATTAATACAGACACCAACCAATCCTGCCAAAACCAAAGTAACTGTCGCTTTATAAAATCGAGTTAAATCTTTTTTTCGATAAATATCTACAGCATAAGCTACTACTATAAATAATATTACAAACAAAAAATAATAGCTCATTTGGACATGATTAGAACGAATCTGAAGTGCTACAAAAAGAGCAGTCAATAAACCTCCTTTCAAATATCGGCCTTTATAGGCCAACACTATACCTGCAATAGTAGGAGGTATGTAAGCCAATGTTACAAATTTCCAAATATGCCCTGCAGCAATAATAATAAAGAAGTATGAAGAAAAAGCCCATATTATAGCACCCAAAGCAGACATCCATACTTTAAAATCGAATGTTCGTAACAAAATATAGAAACCCAAAAGCATTATAAATACCAAATACACATAATTAGGTAAATAAAGATGATAAATATTTTCCACTATTTTTAAGGTATCGGTAGAATTATAACTGGGGGCCATCTGATAAGTAGGCATACCACCAAACAAAGCATTCGTCCAACGAGTCACTTCTCCTGTTTTTTCCTTATACTCTTTAGTTTCCTGCCCTGCACCTATTCCTGCAATAGAATCATGTTGGGCCAATATTCTTCCTTCAGAATCAGCCGGGAAGAAATATAAATATGACAGTACGGCAAAAAAGATTACCGCTATCACATCAGGCAAAATCAAATTCAGTTTTTTCATACTCAATTTTTATTCGGATAAACTAAATTAGCTTCCGTTATAT
>Ga0172378_10006368_pt1 | contig 11033 bp, 9 predicted proteins | sample GrowelOW332metaG_FD_119755 | JGI IMG/M metagenome (GOLD analysis project Ga0172378, IMG submission 119755) | Groundwater microbial communities from an aquifer near a municipal landfill in Southern Ontario, Canada - Pumphouse #3_1 metaG | ecosystem: Environmental > Aquatic > Deep subsurface >... | reverse complement strand
TTCATACATAACATTTGAATTTCCTTTTTTTCAAAGCTCTTATTTTAGTTTTCCTATTTATACAAGGTCGGATAGAATTTATAGATTTGGATAGGAGAGTGAAATATGAATGAGTCAATATCTAATGCTCTAGTTTTTATGATAGTTATTATAGTAATAGGAATATGCTCAACAATAGTATTTTTCTCTCTTGGCTATTCGAAAACGTATAAAATCAAAAGTAAAGTGATTGATATTATAGAAAAAAATGGAACTTATAATGATACAACTGTTCGAACAGAAATAGAAGATTATTTAAAAACGGCTAGTTATTCTAGTTCTACTAATAAAACTGGTGAAGCATGCCCCAAAATGGATGGCTTATCAGCAAAAAATACTTTAAAAAATTATAGATTCTGTATATATGAACATGCAACTATAAAAGGAAGCTATTATACTGTTCGTGTATATATGTCATACAATTTGCCAGTTATTGGAGATTTTATAAAATTAAGATATCACATTACTGGTGATACAAGGGTTATTTTTTCATTTTAAGGGGGTGTAATCTATGAATGTTATTATTTCTAATAAGTATCAAGCGATGTTAGAATCACTTGATATCGATGTCATAAAAAGTCTCAATGGAGAAATTGAAGTCGATGAAATTATAAAAAGTTTTCAAAACTTTTATTTTCAGCGTATGATATTAGATATAACTGCTATAAAGGATTATAAAAATATAAAGAATATTCAAAAATTATCGATCTCTTTAGATATGAATAAGATCATTTTACTTTTGGATGATTCAGCAGAAAGTACTTCTACTGAATATTTGTCTAACCTTATTTCAATGGGAATATATAATTTTACAAAAAATACTGAAGGTATAATGTATCTATATAATAATCCTAATTCATATAGAGATGTTGCTCATATTCAACAACTTGAAGTTGAGCAGCCTGCTCCTACAGAAGGTGGCGGAGAAATTGTTCATACAACAACTGGTGCTAGAATCATTGGAATAAAAGGTATGACAAAAGAATCAGGTTCTACAACTCTTGCATACTTAATGAAACAAGAGTTAGAAAACAACTATACAGTAGCTGCTATAGAGGTTGACAAAAGGGATTTTATTTTTTTCAAAGGAAAAGATATGATTAGTACAACTTCTACAGAAATAGGTAATGTAATAGCAAAAAATAATAATTATGAAGTTTTGATTTTAGATATAAATGGCAGTAAATCTGCAGAAAGTTTATGCCATATGGTTATCTATTTAGTAGAACCATCTATTATTAAACTTAATAGAATGATGATGGTTAGTGCCAAGGCATTAAAAGAATTAGAAAATAAGAGAGTAGTATTAAATCGCAGTTTACTATCAAATAGTGATGTTAGTGATTTTGAATATGAATCTAGATTGAAAATATTCTATAATATGCCACCAATTAATGACAGGGAAAAAAATATTGTAGAGATTAATAAATTGCTAATTAAACTTGGCTTTGATAGGCAACAAGTTATAGAATAATTTATTGACATATCAAGTGTAATAAGTTATAATTGTTTTAGATATGGAGGTATGAAAGATGTTTGATTTTGAAGTTTTAGCTGGTGTATGTTCAACATATTTGGGTTCAGCTGAAGGAATACCAAGTAGACTTGCTCATGTTATTTATTTAATTATTAGGGCTATTCAAGTTGTTATCCCAATATTACTTATAATTTGGGGTATGCTTGACCTTGGAAAAGCTGTAATGGCACAAAAAGAAGATGAAATTAAAAAAGGTCAACAAACTTTTGTTAAGAGAGTTGTTGCTGCAGTTTTAGTATTCTTTGTGGTTGCTATAACTCAATTGATAATTGGTTTATTTGCTGACGGTGGAAATAAGGGCAGTTTGGCTAGCTGTATGAATTCAATTATTAACTGTAGTAGTGAACCATGCCCAGATGGAGACTAAACACTTAAAAATTTTATTAAAGTCAATAGTAAGTTATTTATTATTGGCTTTTTTTATGCTATAATGTCATTAGTATAATAATAAAATTTGGAGGTTTCTGTGTATGATATTATGGTTTATAAAAATTCTTCGTTTGTTTTGTGCTTTTTTAGATAAAATAGCCTATACTTTAATTGCTTTGATTTATGAACTATTCATGCTTATATCACAAGCAGGAATTTTTTCGCAAGCAACGATACAGGAATTTGCCACAAGAATATATGTTTTTTTAGGTTTAATTATGGTTTTCAAAGTTTCTATTTCATTAGTAACATACATATTGAACCCAGATAATTTTAATAAAGCTGATGTAGGTGCGCCTGCATTACTAAAAGGATTTGCATTTGCCCTATTTGGAATAGTGCTAGTGCCTTATGTTTTTGAGGCAGCTTATTCATTACAAAACATAGTTTTAAAAGATAATATAATTGGAAATTTGATTATGGGAATGAGTGATGATAGCAAAAACTCTGATGATTATATAAGAGATGCAGGTATTGATATGTCATTTGTAACATTGACGGCTTTTATAAGGCTAGATACCCAATTTCCTCAAATATCAGAAGCGTGTGCCGCAAACCCTGTTAAAGTTACTCAAGCATCAACTGTAGATGCAAAAGGGACTGGTGAACTTACGACTGAATGCTCTGAACTTGAAGAAGTCTTAGGAGCTGAAGGAGTACAATTGCTAATAGATGCATACGTAAATCGTTCGATTTCAAATTTAACTGATGGAGATTTATTAAATGTAACTTCAAAATTGGATGATAAAGATGAATTTGTTATGAATTATTTACCAATAATCTCTACAGCAGCTGGTGTATTTATAGCTTATGTTATATTACTATTTTGTGTAGATATAGCAGTACGTAGTGTTAAATTAGGATTTTTACAACTAATTGCACCTATTCCATTAATTGCAAAAGTTGATCCTAAAAAAGGCGGGAAAATCTTTGACAATTGGATGGGAGAATGTGTAAGTACATATTTGGATGTATTCTTGAGATTAGCTGCAATATATTTTGTATTATTTATAATTTCCGCAATCACTACTAGTGGTAATAGTGGAATATACAATGTTGTAACTGGTGAGGGTTTTTCAGGTGTCTCAGGAATATTTGTTAAAATATTCATTATAATCGGAGCATTGAATTTTGCAAGAGACTTACCAAAATTACTTAGTAAGATATTAGGAATTGATTTAAAAGGCTCAGGAGGATTTACTTTAGACGCCAAAAAGAAATTTGGTGCTACTCCGCTTTTAGGAGGAGCTTTAGTAGGAGGAGCAGGCTTAGCTGGTAGGACTGGTATGAATTTAGGCAAAGGTTTGTTTAATGCAGCAGGTAGCGGAGTAGGGGCTCTTGATAATGCAACAGGTTTTAATAAATGGAGAGAAAAGAAGGCTGATGCTTTTAAAAATTCAAGTTTTGGTCAAGGTTTATCAAGAGTTGGCAATGGTATTGATAATTTAGGTGCTGCAGCAGGAAGAACTGGAAGGGCAGTAAATTCTGCTACTGGTGGGGCGATGTCAAGGATAGGAGAAGATTTTGGCGATGTTGGTTCAGAATTTTCAAATTCTGTGCAAAATTCTTTAGGAATGCTAAATTCAAAAGAAGCAGCTCTTATTAAAAAAGAAGCTGACATTGCGCAAGCTCAAACAGCAACCAGATCAATTATGGAAAAAAACAAAACAATGATAGCATCTAATGATGCAGTCGAAGCCAGAGCAAAAAAGAAAGTTGCTGAGAGTAGTGATTATATACGAAAACAACAAGATATTGACAATTTAAAACAACAACTAAAAAATGCTATGTCTTCATCATCTCCAGATCAAACACTTATCAATAAAATAAATGATGATATTGTTGATAAAACATCTTCATTTAACAAATGGGCTAATAAAGATGGTGTTTATGATTATATAAATAATACAAAAGATGATGCTGTCTTGACCAGTCTTGTTTCTAAACGTGATGAGACTGCTAAGGTTTTAGGAATGGCTAATGATGTAGTTGACAAAGAAGCAAGCGCTGTAAGCGATTACGCTAGTTCTCTTCAAACAACTAATACAGGGTATGAAGCTGGATTCGTTAGAGATGATCAAGAATTGTCTAGAATTAAGGATGAGAAAAGACAAATATCTGAACAAAAAAGAACAGGTACTATGTTTACTGGCAATACGAAAAAATAACAATTTAGAAAGGTGGAATAAAAATGGGGTTTTTAATACCTGCGAATTCAAAAAAATCAATGTTAATCTTTGGAGCATTTAACTCAGGAGATTTAATAATTCTTGGTACAGGCTTAGGTATATCTTTATTACTATTATTGCTATTACCATTACAAAATCTGACTATTGCACTTAGTGCAATAGCTCCAGGACTTATATGTGCCTTTTTGGTATTTCCAATACCAAATTATCACAACACGATGACAGTCATATCGGAGGTATACAATTTTTATACCACAAGACAAAGATATATATGGAAAGGTTGGTGTTTTCTAGATGGCGACAAAGAGCAAAAGTAAATATACTATGGATGATATTCCTATAAAAAGTATTACTAATGGAGCAATTATACTAAATAATAATTTAAAAGTCACTGGTGTTAAAATAATGCCTAGAAACATTTTTATATTAGATTGGGATTCTCAAAATGCAATAATTGCTAATTTAAAGAATGTTTATAATATTATTGATTATGAATTTTGGATAATTGCTGCTGATAGACCAGTAGATATAAATTTATATCTATCTCAATTACAGCTACAATATAATACTTTACAAGATAATGCCAAAAGAAAAATAATAGTTGAGGATATTAATAAAGCCAACATGTTTATGAATAACAATGTTGTTGATACGGAATACTTCTTACTTTTTAAAGATAAAGATCAAGATTTAATTCAAAAGAGAATAAGAAATTTAATCAATGCATTTGCAAATGCCGGATTATCAACACATCAAGTTACTAATGATGATCTTAGAATGATTTTGGATAATTTCTTAAATGGTGGAAAGTCTACTACGTTTGGGACGGTGATAAGCTAATGGATATAAGAAATCAAATAGCTCCAAAAGGATTGGAGTTTAGACCAGCTAGTATGGTTATTAGTGATAAGTATGCTACAATTTTAACTGTAGTTTCTTATCCTAAAGTTATTTCTCCAGGATACTTATCATCTTTGACAAGCATGTCAGGAATAAAAGTTGTTATTAAACACATACCACTTCCTTTTAGTGTTATTAGTAAAATGCTTAATAAGGAAATTGCTGATTTAAAGCAAAGATATCAAACAGAGAATGACAGAACTATTCAAGAAAGAATAAGACAAGACTATGAATCTTTAGAGTCATTTATACAACAACTTGCTGCAAGTCAATCTAAAATTTATGATTTTCAGATGCATATAATGGTAACTGCTAATTCAGAAGATGAATTAGTAGCTAAAAAATTACAAGTTAAAAATTATTTGGAAGCAATGGAAATGCAAGCATTACCTTTAAGATTTGAACAAGAAAAAGTCTTAAAGTCAATGCTTCCAATTTATCCAAAGCAAGATATAGAAGATCGAATAGGTACACCAATTCCAGCACCTACTTTAGCGGCTATGTATCCATTTATCTTTGATAGTATCAAAGACCCTGGGTTAGCATGTTTATTAGGAGTTGATTTCTCTGGTGGTGTTATATTATTTAACCAATTTTTATATCAAGAGAAAAAAGAGAATAATCGTAATAATGCCAACATGATTATATTAGGTACATCTGGTAGTGGTAAATCTACAGCGGCTAAATTATTACTTAGAACTAATATACGTAATGATCATCAAATTATTGTAATAGATCCTGAAGGCGAACTTGAGGAGATGACTAAAAGATATAATGGTGACTTTATTGATTTAGGTAAAGGTGGAGATTATGGTATGATTAATCCACTTGAGGTAATTGTTGATGCTGATGAAGAAGAAATTGCTTCAGGTTTGGGATATACTGTACTTACTAGAACTATTCAAACTGTAAAGGCGTTTTTAAAATATTATGATCCATCTATTGGCGAAGATGTTGTAAATATATTTAGTGAAGTTTTACAAGAAACATATAGAAGATTTAACATTAGTTTTGAATCTGATTTTACTAAATTTGCATCTAAAGATTTTCCAACAATAAAAGATGTTTATGCAACAGTGCGTGGGAAAATACTTTCTATGCCAGAAAAAACGCAAGAACGTGATATATTAGAAAGATTAGAGATTAAATTAAGACCATTGGTAAAAGAACTAAAATATTATTTTGATGGTCATACTACTATTTCTTCAAAAAGTAATTTTATAGTATTTAATATTAAAGAATTAATGAATACAGATGCAAATATAAGAAATGCGTTATTTTTCAATGTATTAAAGTATGCGTGGGGATTAGCTCTAGATAAAAGTAGAAATACTATATTAATGGTTGATGAGGCCCATGTATTGATGGCCGGAAATAATACATTAGGGGCTGATTTCTTAGCACAAGTTCAAAGACGTGCTAGAAAATATAATACAGGAACTATAATAATTACACAGCAACCAACAGATTTCTGTGATCCAGCCGTAATAGTACAAGGAAAAGCGATTTTTGATAATGCTGCTTATTATTTAGTTATGGGACTTAAAAAACAAGCTGCAGATGATTTATCATTATTGATTGATTTAAATGATAATGAAAGAGAAAGTATAAAACATTATAGTCAAGGTGAAGCTTTATTTGTTTGCGGAAGTAGAAGAATGCGTATTAACGTAATAGCTACAGAACAAGAAATAGATTCATTTGGCGGCGGCGGCGGATTATAGGATTAAATCCAAAAATTTACTAGATATTGGTGGTGATGGTTATGGATGAAAATAATAATATGAATGAAGACAGCAGTATTGATAAGAAAACACTAGAAAAGCAACATACTGATCAAAATACAAAAAAAGCTCTTCAAGTTGCAGAAAAAGGCGCTGCTACATATTTTGCTGGTCCGGAAGGAGCAGCTGCAGTTAATGCACTCCATAACGCACCAGTTGTTGGTAAATCTTTAAATAAAATTGAAGACAAGGCTGTTGAAAAATTAGGTAAAAACAAAAATGTCGCTAATCTTGCAAATAGACTTGGTGATAGTGGCGTCACAGATGCTGCTAACAAAGGTTTAGATGCAGTTGGCTCAGCTGGTGGAGCTGGTGGAGCAGGTGGTGCTGCCGCTGGTGCAAGCGGTGCTGCAAAAGCAGGTGGGGCGACGGCAGGGGCAAGTGCTTCTGCTACTTCTGCTGCAAAAGGCGTAAATGAAGGTTTAGGAAAATTACCGGGAGGTTTAGGTGAATCAGGTGGACCAGGAGGTTCAACTGGTGGTTCTGGTGGTGGAGATGATGATCTTTCACCTTCTGAACGAACTGTACAAACTGTAAAGAAAGCTGGAAAAATATTAAAAATAATTTCACCAGCTCTTCCATTTATTTTTGGTGCAATTGTTACATTATTAGTTGTTGTCATGGTAATGGCAGAAGTTATGGTTATAAGAGATAAAATTGTTGGAGCAATTGTGACTGTAATGAAAACCGAGCAAAAACTACAAAATTTTGTTACAGGTAATGGATGGTATACGGAAGATGAAGCTTTTTTTTCAAAATTAAAATTAAAATATCAGGAATTCAATGGTAGTTCAAAGGATGGTGAACTACTAGATTTACCTTTGATTGCTGCAACTGTTCACTATTCAAAAGTCACAGATATGAACAACTGGGATGGTGAAAAGGGCGAACATGAAGGTGAAATTGGAGAGAATGAGCATAATTATAGTGATCAACAGGATTCTGGAATAGGTTCCTCAATAATTGAGACTTATCAAACATGGAGTTTCTATCAAGTTGCGAATGCTAAACTTGGGTCTTGGGGGAGTATTGTACCGGGTTCTAGAGGATTACTTGGACATTTAGTAAAAACAGAGTTTGGAACAGAGAAAATATGTGTTTGGAATGTTGGAGAAATATACACTGCATGGTCAGATTTTTTAAAAAAATTATTTCAATTTCCAGATTGGTCTGACTATGCAGCAGCTTATGGTACTACTCCAGAAGCAGTTTCTAATTTTGTTAGTTCACTGATTGCTTTTCCAACTGGACTTGATGATGTAATCACATTTTATGATAATGTAGTGGCATTTGCTTCACAAGATCAAAGCTATCCAGAATGGTGGATGGCTAATGTAGCTTATGAGTTGAAGGAATTTGCTAACTACCTTATAGGTAACTTGGACGATAAAAGATTATTAGATACTCCATATTCTTATTATTCAAATTTACTCGATGCGCAAAAGTTAAAAGAAGGTAAAAGTGGAAAATCCTTTTTTACTGATTTAGTTTCTTTTGCTAAAAACTCTATATCAATAATTGCTGGCTTATCATGGGATGATGATAAAAAATGTATTTCTGTAAATGTTCCGACTGTTGAGCATTCTATGGATTACGCTGCTTATTATAGATATCTAGTAAATGTATATATACCGCTTACATATTTTCGTAATCAAAAAGTTGATGTAGATTACTCATATCTTCAAGTTGTTGAGACAGCAAATGCTATTTTTGATCAAAAGTATCTATATGATTATTTAGTTGGTGAAGATACAGAAAATCTAAGTAATGGTTGCAATTATAATTTTTCTAATTCGTCGTCGACCAAGGTTAGTGTAAATAAAAATATGGTTGATAATTTATATGTTAATGTAATGTCGGGTAGTTGTGGTAGTATAACAAATTGTAATACAGTAGAAGAAACAATATCTTTAAAAGATTATGTTATGGGAGTTGTTTACCGTGAAATTGGTGCTTCTATTACTGACAATGCAGAATATTTAAAGGCCAACATTGTTGCTGCTAAAAGTTACACAGTTGGAAGAAGAACCGCATCACAAAGCGGTGATAAATATTATATTAACATGATAAACAGTACAAATGATCAAGTGTATTGCAGTGTCACAAAAGGATGTATGGGAGCAGCAAGTAATAGAAAACCAGCACCATCGTCAGAACTTCTTGAATATTTAGGAAAGCTTTACGATGAGGTTTCTAATGATTTTCTTTATAATTCATCAAGTAGTTCTTTTACTGGTTCTTATAGGGCAAAAGAATCGCAGTGTATAGGTGCCGGTATATCAGGAGCTTGTTTAGGGCAAACTGAAAGTCAACAAATGGGAGATGCTGGGAAAAATTATAAAGCCATATTGGGAAACTTTTATGTTGACCCAATCGGAATTGTTGATATTTCCACTGGAAATTTCAGCGTAGGTGTAATGCAGTGTATATCATCTGGTCTTGAATTAGGAACAGATGGATACTATATACGTAAAACATCACCTGAATCAACTAATATTTATTTTAATTCTCCATATGTATCCAATTCTAATAGAGGTCAATGTGTATGGTATGTAAAAGGTAGAGCTCAAGAAATAATTGCAAATTCTATAGCAGATGCATCTAAGAAGGAAACAGCAAAAAATGCAATACAAGCTACAAACGGTAATGGAAATCAGTGGTTTACTGAAGAATTACAGAAAGTATTTGGTAGTAGTACTGATTATAGACTTCCAAAGGTAGGGTCAATAGCTGTTTATACATGGACAGACAGTCATTGCGCTCAATACTGGGGCGGAACATGTCAAGAAAACTACGGGCATTCCCTTATTGTTGAGGCTGTTAATGGAAATAATGTAACTACTTCCGAAGGCTATTCAAAATGTAGTACAGGAAGTCCAGGTTGGGATTGTGTTGAGTTTTTTAACGGACAATATACAATTGATCAAATGAAAGATCTTCGTGGAAATTATAAATTTATTGGGTATATATATTTATTAAATTAGGAGGATATAATGAATAAAAAAATATTAGTTTTATTATTAATAACATTTATATTTTTCTTAACTGGCTGTGATGCTAAATATGAGATGGAAATAAAAAATAGTAAAATAACTGAAAATATTTCTGTCTCTGTACCTAGTAAATATACTGAAAAGGAAATTAATGATAATATTAATTATTTTGGTATAAATTCAGATTCTGCTTACAACCAAAAAATTGCTAAAAAAGATAATGAGAATATTATTTCTCTTAGTGGAAAAAAATCAAAGATTTCAGATTTTTTTGATAGCAGTGCTAGTTTTGTGAATAAATGTTATAATAAGGTTAGCTTTGTCTTAGAAGATGGAAAATATTATATTGGAACATCTAAGGGATTTAAATGTTTAACTTATGAGTACATGGAATTAGATAGTATCACCATAAGCATTAAAACATACCACAAAGTTTATGATAATAATGCTGATAAGGTAAGTAATAATGTTTATACATGGAATATAAACAAAAATAATATTTCAAAAAGCAACATTTTGTTTGTTGTAAGTAAAAATGAATATGTTTGGTATTATAAATATAGATATTTATTTGGTGGATTAATATCAATATTTGCTGTATTCTTTATTACTTATATAATTATTTCTGTATTTAGAGCATCAAGTAAAAGAGCAAATAAAATTTAGGAGGTAAAGTAAATGAAATTGAAATTCAGAGCAGATTCAAAAGACATAGTTATATTTATAATATTTTGCGTAATATTACTGTATCTATGTGCTATAGCAGTATTAAATTTATCAGAATTCTCAAAATATGGGACATTTTTTGGATTAAATCCATTCCCGGCTTTTACTCCTGAATATATATTTCCAACTTTAGTAATATTTATTTTTGCTTTAGCTGCCATCATAATGAGTGTATCTTCTTATTTCTTTGATAGAGAAAAAGGAATTGGTATTAGTACTGATGCAAAAAAAGAAAAAGGTTACTCTAGATGGTGTACTGATAAGGAAATGAAAAAAGAATTAAGACCCGTATTGGCAATGGCTGAGACAAGTGAATTTGCTGGTATACCAATAATGAATGATGGTAAAAAAATATGGGTTGATGATGGAGAATTTCATACATTAGTTATTGGTTCTACCGGTGCTGGTAAAACTGAAATGACTATTCAACCTATGG
>Ga0172378_10006367_pt1 | contig 11034 bp, 5 predicted proteins | sample GrowelOW332metaG_FD_119755 | JGI IMG/M metagenome (GOLD analysis project Ga0172378, IMG submission 119755) | Groundwater microbial communities from an aquifer near a municipal landfill in Southern Ontario, Canada - Pumphouse #3_1 metaG | ecosystem: Environmental > Aquatic > Deep subsurface >... | reverse complement strand
TCATCGATCGCAACATCACAAATTTCAGAATTCCTAATTCCGTAAGCAGAAAGGCCCCTTTTTCTTACCAAATCGAAAAATTCTTCATTCCGTAAGAAAATCCCGGCCTTTTACTTACGGAATTGCCAAAAGCCTCTTGACGTTGACAGACAGAATGCATCAGCCGACTGCGGCCAGTATGACTGCGCATCGCCCCAATGGGGCAGCCAGCTCTGCAGACAGGGGTAAGATTGCCGATAGAGCGCTCTTCCGCTTCGCAGATGAGCCCGAAGGGAGAAGACAACGAAGCGCACAACAACTTTGTCCGGCATTCAGCCCACGAAACGTCTGAAGGAATGCGCTACAATGCCGACAGTGTTAGACATTATTACTGTATGGTATGCGGATAGTCATTTTTTTTATCGTGTCGCGCCCCTGTTTTCTTCACTTCGCCCCGTATTGTTGTTTTTTTGCTTCTTCTTTACGTGTTCTGTCTCTACCCTTTGACGCAAAAACGGCCTCAGGCGCATTCTGTGTGTCAACGGAATTGGATTATTTGCAATTCGGGGTGTAATACCCATTTGTTGTGACAAAAAAGAATGTAAATTCTTTTATAGGGGATTTCGGCGACGAAAGGATATTATTATATGTTAGCGTTTTAGTGAAGTCGCTTGACGTATGGTAATGTGAGGATGGAGGTGATGTCTTGGCGCGGTGGGGATGAGGTTTGTTGAATGAAATGTTGCGTCAGTGCGCGCACAAAAGAATTTTTAACACATTAAACTAATACTATATGAGAAAGAGTTTTCTTCTTCTTTTTTTAGCCTTCGGACTGATGCTGAGTTTTGTCGGCTGTCAGGACGAGGATTCCGATCCGATTCTGACACTCTCGTCAAAGACTGCTCAGATTAGTGCGGACGGCGGTACGTACTCTGTGGATGTCACATCCAATGTGGAATACTATGTGAACAGCAAGGTTGATTGGATCACGGTGGGGGAGCCTATCGATAACAACGGTGTGAAAACCTACACTTTGACCATTGCGGAAAACACCTCCTTCAATCAGAGAACAGGCAGAGTTACTTTTATTTCGCACGAGAAAGTGACCCCTCAGGCTTTTGATCTGACTCAGGCTGCGATAGTGTTCAACGGTGTCAAGGCAGAATTTGTAACCATCAAACCCGCAGGTACTTCCGCTTCATTCAAGATAGAAGGAGACAAGGCTTGGACGGCTTCAGTGGACAACGACCATTTCGCGCTAAGTCCGACTTCCGGGACAGGGGACACTGAAGTCACCGTGACCTGTCCTGCCAACACATTACCTGATGCAGTCACAGGCATAGTCACAATCAAAATCGGCAAGACTACTGACAGAGTGACATTGATCCATTCAGGCAATCTTCTCGGTGTTCTGACAGACTGGGCTCTTAATGACCTCACCGACAAGACAGGGGCCACGTGGGTCGACGATGCGCCTCAGACGACAGTCGGCAACAATGACAAATATGTGGCTCCGTCGACAGGAAAAGGTTCGATAGAGTACTATAATTCAGACAAATCAGCATATCCCGTAGTGTCAGGGCAAGCCTCTTGCCAGAGACTTGTCGGAGAAACGGGAGACCCATACTGCAAAGGGACAATCGTCGGAGACTATTGGCTTGTGACAGCGGAAAGCCCTAATTTCGAGATTCCTGCGGGAGCAGAGATTTCTTATGCGTTCTGCGCCAACATAGCAAGTGCGACCAGCTGCAAATGGCTGCTTGAGTTCAAGGACGGGACAGAATGGAAGCCTGCCCAGACTTTGACGACCATTACGGAGACTGCGACCGCAACCACATCCGGGACTGCCGTAACTTACTCTAAAGCAGTGTCTTACAATATAGATATGCCTGGGGCTTACACGGCTTTCTCGGGTTCGTTCAAAACATCTAAGACGATGAATTCAATAGTCCTGAGATTCAGACCTGTCGGCGCTTTGACCAATGCCGGCTTGCTTGTGGACAACATTAGCAGCAGTACCTCATCCCGTTTCTCTGCGAGGAATCCTGTGCTAAGTCCGAAGAAATACGATCAGCACGTCACTATTACAATAGTGTCTGTGCCTTAATCTGTTAGTGTATATATTTGAGTGGAGGGAGGTAAGCCGAGAAATCGGTCGACCTCCCTTTTTTGTTTTTACGCAATAAATCGTTGAAGTGCAAGCCACAAGAACCGATGGTGGATGACATCGATAACCTTGACGACGATAGCGTATCAAAAAAAGGTTTGAGTAGGCATATTGCTGTTTTTCGTTTCCTCGCTACAGCACGACCATCTTCACGGCGCCGTTCAGAGTGATGCCCTTGTTTTTTTTGTCAAGAGCCGAACCGACAGCCGTGAAAGACTTCTCGCTCGGCACGAGAGCTTCTCCCTTCTTCACGAAGAAAGCGTTGTTCTCCACGTCCACATTGCACTTCTTGATCTTGAACGCATCCACATCCATCCCTGTCATACTCAGGATGTTGAATAACTCAAGCTCATCCCCCTGCAACTTGTAGCCGAAAGGAATACTGAGTGCCGCATGAAGTTTCTGATAATAACTTGCGATGCTGTATGAGTGCGAATCCACCCTGAAGACAAGCTGGTAATTGTATTTCATAATCCCGGGAATGTTCTTTTTCTCAGTGAAAATCAGAAGCAGCACATCGTCCCCGACTTCGTTTATCTCCCAATTCCCAGGCTGCTTCGCGAAAGTCTCAAAACTGTAGATGACTCTGTCAACCCACAGCACGCCAACACCCTGAACAACGATAGGGCTATTCTTGTCCATAGACTCTGCAAGGACCTGCTGCAACTTCGCTGCTTCCTTCTTCTCGTTCCTTGTAAGGTCCTTCTTGTTGAGAGCTAAATGCTTGTCACTCGAATCAGAGGCAAACTTCTCAATCTCCGGAGCAAGAGAATATTTGTGATATTCAGGCTTGAACTCTGCATCATAACTAATCTCACCCTTAGACCGTTTGTAGATTTCAGAAAGAATCCCGACATCCTCCTCCACTCCAAGAATAGTTCCTCCGTTTCTTGCATATAAGTCCGCCTTGATCTTGAATTGTCTGTCCTTCATCGGGAAATCGAAATTAATCTGCTGCTGCACACGCGAAAGCAAATCCGCCATCTCCTTCTTTTTGCTGAGCTTTCTCTTGCTCGCAGTGACCATTGCCTCCTTAATGTACTGATTCTCGGGCACCATTTTGAATTTAAGGACTGTGGACGCGCTTCTCCCTTTGAGTCCGACCGAAATGTCGAACAGGGACTTCCTGTACTCCTTGTAGCCCACGTATGAAATCATCAGAGTGTCGTAAACGTGAGTTGTCACGTCAACTTCAAGCGAGAATCTGCCGTTGTCGTCCGTGACAGTGCCGATCTGCGGGCTGTCCTCAAGAAACACGCTCGCAAAAGACAGAGGGTCATTGTTCTCATCGACCACTAATCCCTTGATTTCCACCGCAAGAGCCTCAAACGAAAGCAAAAATGCGAAAAATAATATAATAGTGCGTCTCATATCTTTCTGTTTTTTTAACAAGCAAATATAGTAAGTTTTCAATATCCGCAGAGTAATTTTCCCTCAAAGTATATGCCGAAATTACAGAAACTTTTGGCTATATTTGAACAAAATACTAATACCTTTTATGACTTTCAGATTCTTTTGCCTTACAATTTTTCTATCTATAGCCGTTACGGCATATTCCGGAGTGAGAACCCCGTCAGTTTCGGAAATATCCTATCCTTCTGAGGCAAAGACCGTAAGCAAAGATGTGATCGCCCGTTACATCGAAAAGGCGACTATGTTGACATCGGCAAATCCTGATTCCGCGCAATATTACGCGAATATGGCAATTGCAGGTTCGGCCTCGTTGAAAGACTACGATCTGATGGCCCAGGCTCAGAGAATTCTAAGCGACGTCTGCATCAATAAAGGCGATTTCGTCACAAGTTTTGAGGTTCTGACCGACGCTCTTCAGAACTGCTCCAAAGACAACAAAAACCTCAAAGGCTTGATCTACATCAATCTAAGCGTAATATACGGCAGAATCAAAGACATAGACAAAGCGCTGGACTATGCCGACAAGGCAGTGGCTCTTTTCACGGAACTGAAAGACACGGCCTATCTTGCTAAAAGTTACAATGCGATAGGCCTTGCCTACATTCAGGACAGCAATGATGCCAAAGCAGAGCAATATTTCAAAAAGTCCCTTGAGCTGAACAAGAAGACCAACAACATAAAGGGCGTGGCCCAGAACCTAAACAATCTCGGACTTGAGGAAGGCAATTCAAAGGACAAAATCGAATGGCTTAAAGAAGCCATAGCGATTAATGACTCCTACAACAGAGTGTGGATGTTGGGCGAGAATTACAATAATCTCGGGGTACAGTACTATTATTCAAAGGATTACGCCAAAGCGACGGAAGCCCTTTCCAAAGCGAGGACTTATGCCGAGAGGGTGAACGCTCAGGAACTTCTTCAGGACAACGACAGGTATTTTTCCTGGGTTTGCGCCGCTAAAGGCGACTACAAGCAGGCCTACACCTATCTCCGCAAATTGACTAAGATGATTGAGTCCAGTGACATCTCAGGAAAGACAAGGAATGTCGAGACAAACCTTCTGAAGCAGGATTTGATCAACAGCGAGAAAGAGAAAGCCCTGAGCAAGCAGGAATATGACATCAACAAAAACAGGCTCGTGGCCATAGTAGTGTTCATATCCCTTTTCTGTATATTGCTGATAATCATATTTATGATAGTGAGGTACCATCACAGGAAGAAAGTCCAGATGCTGGAATCTCAGGAGAAACTGGATCTTCAGGAGAAAGAATTGATTAAGAAAGCCCTTGAGAACAACAAGACAGAACTTAACAACTTCGCTTTCTATGTCAAAAGCCGCAATGACATAATGGCCAAGATACAAAGCGAATTGAAGCAGACGTTGAAATTCCCTGAAGGCGAGCGGGCGCCGATGATGAGGAACATCATATCCTCAATTTCGCAATTCTGCACCAAAAATGACGAGGCGAGCGTTCTCATTGACAATCTGAACTCCGAATTCATAGGAAAATTACAGGCAGTCTATCCGTCGTTGACCAAAAACGAGCAGAGACTCGCCTCCCTGCTAAGGATAGGAATGTCCTCAAAAGAAATCTCGCTCATCCTTTCAGTTGAGCCAAAGTCCGTGGATATGGCAAGATACAGGCTGAGAAGGAAAATGAATATGGCTTCGGACGAAGACCTGTCCTCTCATCTTTGTAACCTGTGATTGTAGAGCTATATATAATTTTAAATCGCTTTTGATCAAGAATATAGAACTTTTATTGTAGAGATAAAACAGCCGCAAATTAGACATTTGTAGTGATTGTGTAGAGTAAGTTTTTAATGGTTTTGCAAAAATCAATAATATTTTTGTAAAACATTTTAGCTAAAACTAGTACTCATTAAAAAACCACTATTAAAATGTCTAAAAAATTTTTATGTCTCATTACTTTCCTGCTGACGGCGGTCTTCGCCTTCGCACAGGAGCTAACCACTATTAAAGGTAATGTCAAGGACGAAACCGGCAAAGGGGCCATCGGTGCTTTTGTTATGGTCAAAGGAACTAACAACGGCACATCCACAGATGCCGACGGAAATTTCATTTTGACAGCCGGTAAAGGAGAGACCCTCGTAATTTCTCTTATCGGCTACAAGACCAGAGAAATCACCGTAACGGGCGAATCCCTTAACGTAAAGCTTGAGATTGACTCTGAAATGCTTGAGGACGTGGTCGTGATCGGCTACGGAACTCAGAAGAAACAAGCCGTCTCCGGAGCGGTGGCTTCCGTGAGCAGCGAGAAACTCCAGAACATCTCCGTCTCCAATTCTGCCGAGGCCCTTCAGGGACTTGCTCCCGGACTTTCTGTCAATTACGGCTCAGGAGCCCCCGGCAGCGAACCATCTCTGATGGTAAGAGGTATTACATCCTGGGGCTCGGACAACGACCCGCTCGTGATCATAGACGGAGTGCCTGGCTCAATGTCCTATCTCAATCCGGAAGACATCAAATCAGTCTCAGTCCTGAAAGATGCGGCGACATCGGCAATTTACGGCTCCAGAGCGGCTGCCGGCGTCATCCTCGTCGAAACGAAGAGAGGTGAGAAAGCAGGCGAGCCGAAAATCAGCGTCTCTGCTTATTGCGGCATTGACGACCTTCCGAAGAAAATGGACATCTGCAACGCCTCCGAATTCATTCAGGTAAGACAATGGGCCCTGACTAACGCCGGCATATCTGAAGACAGCTGGCCCAGATACATCGCGGCCTACAAAAAAGACCCGACACAATTCGCGGACACGGACTGGCAGAAAGAATACTATCGGATGGGTCTGAATCAGAAATATGACCTTTCCTATACGGCGGGGACTGAGAATGTGAACGTCTCCTTCTCCGGCTACTATTCCGACACGAAAGGCATAGCCGAGGCCACAGGCTCCAACAAGATGGGCTTCAGACTCAACTCAGATGTGAAAAGAGGCATTTTCAAAATCGGCGAGTCAGTAAGTTACGGCTACATATCCATAGAACCTGAGGAAAACTCCGGCTTCGACGCAATGTACCAAGTGACCAACCTTGAGCCGCTTGTATCACTCTACGATTCCAAAAATGAGGGAGGCTACGGCGGAGCAATAGCGGGTATGGATATGTCAGACGCAGGAAACCCTGTGGCATTCAACAATTTGATAGACACGAAGTACCAGTACGACCACATTTCCGCTTCAGCCTACGTTCAGGCGACTCCGGTCAAAGGCCTCGTACTGAAATTTCAGGGCGGCGACAATATGGACTTCTATCATTACAAGAGTTTCAAACCGACCTACAAAGTTGGAGTTCAGAAGAACAACCCTATCGCTTCCTTGTCGGAATCAAGATCCAAAACCAACAAGTACCTTCTTGAGTTCACAGCCAATTATGACGCTACGATAGCGGAAAAGCACAATTTTTCCGTTCTCGCCGGCCTTTCTCAGGAAGAAACAAAGTACTTTGACCTCGGTGGCAGCGCCAACAAATTCGAGAACAACGATATGAATTATCTGGAGCACGGTCAGAAGGACTTCGCGGTCAGCGGAGGAGCCTGGAGATATGCTCTCAGATCAGCTTTCGGCCGTCTCAACTACAACTTCGACAACAAATACTTAGCAATGGCGTCAGTAAGATATGACGGTTCCACAAGATTCGCCGAAGGCAACAAATGGGGATTCTTCCCATCGGCATCTCTTGCTTGGAACATCGCTAACGAGGGCTTTTGGGAGCCGGTCAAAAAAGACGTCTCCACCCTCAAACTACGTCTCAGCTACGGCGCGCTCGGAAATCAAGGCATCGGAAATTACAAGTACATACCAACTCTGACAAGCGGAACCAATTCACTTAACTATCCTTTCTCGGGCAATGACATCAGTCTCGGTTATGCCGTGACGTCATTGCCTTCATCCAACATCAAATGGGAGTCTACCTACACTTCCAACATCGGACTGGACGCCGGCTTCTTCGGTGACAGACTCCAATTGACCGCTGATTTCTATGTCAAGAAGACAAAAGATATGCTTTCCGAGAAAAAGATCAGCAGCTGCACCGGCTATGCCTCAATGATCGTGAACGACGGCGAACTGAAAACCACGGGAGCAGAGGTCCAGATTAACTATCGTGGCGGTTCCAACGACAAACTTCTCTACAACCTTGAGCTGAACTTGTCAAACTACAAGAGCAAACTGACCTCTATGTCCAATCCTGACTATCTTTACGAGTACGGTCCCGCAAGAACCTACGTGGGCGGCGAAATCGGCGAGATGTGGGTCTACAAGACTTTGGGAATATTCCAGAGTCAGGCGGAAGTGGATTCTTGGAACAAAGAGCACGGCTACAAAGACGCCGAGGGCACCTGGTATCCTCTTCAGCCTAATGCGGAGCCGGGAGACATCCGTTTCTCTGACGAAAACGGGGACGGCAGTCTGAGCACGGACGATAAGGTGAAGGACGGCAGCGGCAACCCTAAGCTCGTTCTCGGTTTCAACGCCTACCTTCGTTACCGCAACTTCGACCTCTCAGCCAATTTCTACGGTAATTTCGGAGTCAAGAGATTCAATTACACCAAATTGCAGCTTCAGAGAATGGATCAGGTCTTCAACTACGGCAAAGACGCGTTGAATTCTTGGAGACCGGACAACACTGACACTGACGTGCCACGCGCCGTACAAGGCGACCCTAACGGCAACAATAGGATTTCTGACAGGTACCTTGAGAACGGAGCCTTCCTGACGCTGAACAATCTTCAGATCGGCTACAATCTGCCTCAGGATGTTTGCAAGAAATTGAGAATCAACAACCTGAGATTCTATGTCGGGGGTACCAGACTCTTTACCCTCACCGGCTACTCCGGCTATGATCCGTCCACAGGCTCCACAAACGGACAAATGGGCGTCGACTACGGAGGCTATCCGCTGTACCGCACTTATATGTTAGGAATGAAATTCGGATTCTAATCTATTAATACACAAGACAATGAAATTCAAAAATATAATACTGTCCCTTTTTGCGGTCAGTGCGATTGCGACCTCGTGCTCCGATTTCCTTGAAGAAAAAAGCAATCCGGACTATCTTACCCCGGACACCTTCTGGAAGACTGAAGCGGACATAGACAAAGGATTGACAGCCGCTTATGCGGCAACCCAGCCCGCAAGATACTGGGCGGCCACATTCGACAGATTCATAGTGACTGACAATTACAGAAGCGACGAACTTGATTTCAGGGCCGACGTCACCGAATGGATGCAGCTGGCTATGTTTACTAACGACCTCGACAACTACGTCCCAAACGACGAGTGGACGAATCTATATTCAGGAATCAGTTACGCCAATCAGTGCGTCTCCAACATCCCCGGTATAGAAGGGCTTGAAGAAACCGTCAAGAACCGCGGCCTGGCTGAAGCCAGATTTCTGAGAGCCTATTTCTACTTCAGACTCTATCTCAATTACGGAGACAGACTGCCGCTCTATACCAAAGAAATAGAAGGCAACGAAAGCGAGTTCTTCCCGAAGCAGGAAGAGTCTGGCGTAATAGAGAAGTTTATCGAGACCGAGCTTGCCGATGTGCAGCAGTATCTTCCTGAATCTTGGGAAGGCGACAATGCGGGACGAGTGACCAAATACGCCGCTGCCGGAATGCTGGGCAAATACTATATGTTCACTCACCAGATCGGAAAAGCCGAGATTGAGTTCAAGAAAATCATCGATTCCAAGAAATTCTCCCTTCTTGACAATTATGGGGATCTGTTCGACGGACTTCACAAAAATTCTGCGGAGTCGATTTTCGAGGTGCAGTTCTCAGGCAGCAAAGACGGAGGGCACAAGGAGTACAACCAGATCGCCGAGCACATATCCCCTGGTCAGCTTGACGGCGGTTACGAGGAAACCTACCCTTCAAAATGGCTTTTCGAGACAATGAAAGCCGACAAGACAGTGGACGGAAAGTACAGTGAAAGAATCTATGCCACAATTCTTTTTAACGACCCAGGCACCAAGTACTTCCTGCTTCCTGACAAAGCCAAATGGGAAGATTACCTACCTGCCGAAGCGATTTACTGGCACAAATTCGACACTTGGGACGAGTCTCTCAGTTCCAACTGGTGGTACAGCGCGTTCAACATCCCTGTGATCCGTTATGCGGACGTGCTTCTTCTCTACGCCGAATGTCTCAACGACAGAGGCGCATCGGACGATGCCGTGGATTACATCAACAAAGTCCGTGGAAGAGCCAATGTGGTGCCGCTTGAGAAAGGAATGTCCAAAGACGCCGTCTTGAAGCATCTTCAGGATGTGGAGCGTCCTTGCGAGCTCGCTCTTGAGGGCAGCAGATGGTACGACCTGATCAGATGGGGCATTGTGAAGAAGGCTCTTACTGAGCACAGCAAGCCTTTTGCCGACAACTTTCTTGAGACAAAGCACACGCTTTACCCTATCCCTCACAGCGAGTTTCTTCTTAATCCCGATTGGGTTCAGAATCCTAATTTCCCTAAATAAAGACCAAGGCAATGAACATATCCCGTGTCCTGTTATCGCTTTTCGCAACGATGACCACCGTAATAGTGTACGCTCAGTACGATGGAGCGCCTGTCAACAGAGATGCCGTGGCGCAAGTCTCCAAGGCAGAGACTGAAGTCAGGAGTCAGAAGTACCCTAAGTCAGAGAATGACTGGGAGAATCTCGATGTACTTCAGATCAACAGGCTTCCCTCAGCCTCAAGCGCGGTCTTGAAGGGCAAAAGCAAAGTCAGCCTGAACGGAAAATGGAAATTCAAGTACTCTCCGACAGTCTCGGAGCGCGACACGACTTTCTGGCGCAAAGACGCCGACGTCAGGGATTGGGACGACATTGAGGTTCCGTCCAACTGGGAACTTCAAGGTTTCGGCTATCCATTCTATGTCGGCTCGGGATACGGGTTCAGCCTTCCGGGCAAAAGAATTGCCAAGAATCCTCCTTTGGTGCCGGCGGAGAATTCTCCGACGGGATCCTACAAAAGAACGTTCTCGGTCCCTTCTTCGTGGAAGGGACTGCAGACCGTCCTGCATTTCGGCAGCGTGGCTTCATCTTTTTACGTTTGGGTGAACGGCCGCTTCGTTGGTTATTCCCAAGACTCCAAGACCCCTGCCGAGTTCGACATTTCCGACAAGCTCAATTACGGCCGCAGTAACGAAATCGCAGTGCAGGTCTTCAAATTCTCTGATGGCTATTACATTGAGGATCAGGACTTCTGGCGACTTGCGGGAATCCAGAGAGACGTTTTCGTCTTCTCTAGAGAAAAGTTCCATATCAGGGACTTCGAGGTCGTGACTGACTTGGACCGGGACTATGCGGACGCTGACTTGAGCCTGTACGCGGAACTGGAAAATCTTTCAAAACGGCCGGCGACAAATTCAGAGCTGGAAGTAACTCTGAAAGATAAAAACGGCAGGGAGATATACTCCAGGACGCAGAAAATCAATAAAGACTCTTTGACTTT
>Ga0172378_10006366_pt1 | contig 11035 bp, 6 predicted proteins | sample GrowelOW332metaG_FD_119755 | JGI IMG/M metagenome (GOLD analysis project Ga0172378, IMG submission 119755) | Groundwater microbial communities from an aquifer near a municipal landfill in Southern Ontario, Canada - Pumphouse #3_1 metaG | ecosystem: Environmental > Aquatic > Deep subsurface >... | reverse complement strand
TTCATTAATAGTGAATGGTTTGGCAGCAAGTTCTACCTATACGGTAGTGGCAAGTTCAAGTTGTGATAATACACGTGTTTCTAACGCATCATTTAGTACATTATGTGGTGTAATTACAACCCCATATTCTGAAGATTTTTCTGCATTAACAGCAGGTATTCCTGCTTGTTGGGATAATACGCAAGGAACAACATCTAATGCAGGTTCTCGTTTTAATTATTATTTGGAATCGGCTACTAGCAATGTTTGTTTGCGCTTTAATTCATATAGTAATTCAGATGAAAATACAAATTATTTGAAAACGCCAGAAATTGCTCTTGGTGCTAATGAAACGTTAAGTTTATCCTTTAAGTATAAAAATCCAACGGGTGGTGACTTATCGGTATATGTCTCAACTGATGGTGGTTTGACCTATGTTGATACAGTCGCTACAGGGTTAACAGGTGTATCTACTTGGACAAGTTTGGTTTATGCATTACCTCAGTTTACAACGCTAACAAATATTCAAGTCATATTTAAAGGAACAAGTAATTATGGTAGTGGTGATGCTTATCAGTATTTAGATGATGTGCGTATCTCATGCATGGGATCGCGAGAAATAGAAGCCACAGTTTGTCAAGGTATGCCATATTCAGGTTACGGTATTTCTGTGACAGCAGCTACAAATACTACGCCTGGCTTAAAAGTCTATACGTCATTCTCTCAAGCTACTACAGCTACTGCATGCGACACAGTATATACTGTTAAACTGATGGTTAATCCATCTGTTCAGGTGGCTTTTGCTGATACTATTTGTCAAGGACAGGATTATCATAATTATGGCTTTGACTTACTTGCGCCTCCTGTTGGTGCTAACCGTTTTATACTGACAGGAACTAGTATTTCTGGCTGCGATAGCACTACAAACTTGAATCTTTATGTTTCATTGTTAAGCGTTGTTATAAAAGATACTATTTGTCAAGGTACTCCTTATTTATTTGGCAGTCAATCATTAACGAAGTCAGGTGTTTATACAGATACTGTTTCTAATGCTGTTGGATGTGATAGCGTAACCACTTTGCAGTTATATGTGGTGCCATCTATTAATGATGTATATGACTCCATTTGCCAAGGTGCAAGTTATACGTTCTATGGTACGGTATGTACAACATCAGGTGATTATAATCATCTTACTACAGGAGTGTATGGTTGTCCTGTTTCAGAAACGTTGCATTTAACGGTGCTTCCAAATGAAATTACTTTGGATGAAACAATTTGTAAAGGTCAAACCTATTTTTTTAAGAATCAGGATTTGTCAACATCTGGTGTTTATAGAGATACATCTGTTTATGTAGGATCTTTATGTGACAGCGTAACTGTTCTAACCTTGACTGTTTTAGAACCAGATACAATCACTTTATCAGATTATATTTGTAAAGGTGAAGGTTTATATAATTACGGTTATTTAGGTTTAGCTATTGAAAATGACACAGTGGTTTATCAAACATTCACTAATCAATTCGGTTGCGATAGCGTATTAAAAGTACTGGTTTCTGTGATTCCTCCAGTATCTATAGATACTATCGTGAATATTCAATCTGGGGAAACGTACGATTTTGCTGGTAATACTTATTCAACAGAAGGTGAATACATAGGGTATTTTAAAACAACCAATTTCGGTTGTGATAGTATTGTTACATTAACTCTCCGAATTGGGACAGGTTTGAATTTGGTTGAAAATAAATCATTTACTGTGGTTCCTAATCCAATATCAGTTTACCAAAAGGTAGTTGTTAATTACGACTTTACTCCAGCTGACAAAGCGGGATTAATAGTCGAAGTAATCAACAGTGTGGGTGAAGTTATTTATGTAGAATCTAATCCAACTCATTATCCAATACAAGTTGGAGGATTTGATGTTAGTGGATTCTATGTTGTGCGAATAACAACTGGTAGCAATAAGGTGTTCCATGGTAAACTTATTGTCAAATAATTAAACTAGATAACTATATATTAAGCCATGGCATGTGAGTGTTTTGGCTTAATATATTATATTTTATGTGCTTTTTATCTTACATTATTGCTGTTTTTGTTTGATTTATGTTAATTATTTGTTTTCTTATGGTGTTTTTTTGTATTCTTAGTAACGAATTTTATTATCATTTAGGCAATTTAAAATCAGCTTAGTCAAGTATCTTTATAAATGTTATATTTACGAAAATGAAGGAGAGGAATTTGAAATCATTATTACATTTCCGCTTATTGCTTTTGGGCTTTTTTGTCCTCTTTTTTAGCAATAATGCTTGTGCACAATTTTATTATAGCTCTGGTTTTGAGAGCTCTGTTGATACGGTAGGTTGGCGTTTTGTAAAGCGACCATCGACAACAACCAAGTGGATGATTGGATATGGAACAGCTCATTTTGGCATAGCATCCATGTACGTTTCGGTAGATGGTGTGAATCCCGGATACAATGAAACATCTGCAGGTTATTATATTACTGCTTATAAACAATTTACTTTGGTTGCTGGTAGTTACTCGGTATCTTTCGATTGGAAAGCTTTAGGAGAGGTCCCTAGTGGTGACGCCATGATGGTTGGACTTGTGCCAAGCACTGAAACTATTTCAGGAGGTAGTTTTGGTACAGATTTTCCTAATTATATCAAACAAAATTCGTTTATTTATGCAACTAATGCCTCTATGGTGTTTAGTGGTTCCCAATCTTGGTCAAATGTTTTAGGTACTATTAATGTAACAGCTTCTGGTACTTATAGTTTGGCTTTTGTGTGGAAAACCAATGGAGGTACAGTGGTTAATAATCCAGGAGCTTGTGTTGATAATGTTGCTTTGTTGACAACGCCTTCTTCTGATTCTTGTAATGCGACACCCAGTAATTTTATTTTATCAAATACAAATACCCACTTAAATTTATCTTGGCAAGGTAATGCTCCTGAGTATCAAATTACATACTATTCTGAAACTGATCCTCAAAATAATCATTATACAGTGATTTCTGGTATAACTGCTACCAATTACTCTATACCTTTGATTAGTATGCCTGAAGGAGTTTATAATTTCAGAGTACAAGCCGTGTGTGGTGATAAAACTTCTTTACCTGTTGAGATTGTTAATAAACTTATATACAATCCATTAGCACATTGTTTGGACTATTTAAATTTTAATGGACCTGGAGTGGTGCCTACGTATGGTGACTATTCAGATCCCTTCACCAATGTGGGTGCTATTGATTATGGATATGCTTCGACAAGTAGTCGTCACACGGTACATTATATGCCAAATGAATATGATAAAGTTACAGGAGGTTTGTTAAAAACAGTTCCTCCTGGTGCTATTGCTTCTGTTCGTCTAGGTAATGAGGAAACTGGGGCTGAAGCAGAGAGTATTACCTATAGTTATAAGGTTGATGCTTCTACTGCTTCTTTATTAATACTAAAATATGCCGCAGTTTTAGAGGATCCAGACCATGATATCAACGAACAACCTCGTTTTAGGCTTCAAATATTAGATTCAAGTGGTAAATTACTATCAACTTGTACTGAAGCTGATTTTACTGCAGCAGCAGGTCGTCCAGGATGGCACGATGCCACTTATAATGGGTCTACTATTCGTTGGAAAAATTGGACGACGGTTGGTGTTAATCTTGAACAGTATGATGGCATGAATATTAAAATTCGTTTAATTAGTTATGATTGTTCGCTAGGCGCACACTTTGGTTATGCTTATTTTACTCTTGATTGCGCTCGTGGATTGGTTGATGGTGTAACCTGTGGCGTAAAGCCTACCCAATTTAGTGTGCCTGAGGGTTTTGATTATCGTTGGTATCGTCCGTACGATAATCCAACTGTTATACGAGGAACAACCAATATATTTGACGTTAGTCCTTCTGATACTGCTACATATAAAGTAGATTTAATGTATCCAGAAAATAACAATTGCTATTTTACGCTATCGGCATCGTCTTTGAAGCGTTTGCCATCTGCTAGAGCCGTTATTAAGGCCGCACCGAAAAATTGCGTAAATCAGGTTTCTATTGTTAATAATAGTGGTGTATTTGGTTATTATGAGGATTTAGAGCTTCCACTTTCAGAACCTTTGGATGGTTATTATTGGAATTTTGGTCCTTATGGTACCTCTACCGATCGAAATCCCACATTGGTTGTACCTAATCAAGGCGATACCATTGATGTTATTTTACGTGTTACTATGTCTGATGGACAATGTGAAGATAGTGATACTTTTAAAGTAGAAGTTCCAGCTATTTCAGAATCGTTTGCACAAATAAATAGTTATATATGTGAAAATGGTACAGTAACCTTTAATGGTAAGGTTTATACTGAAGCTGGCATTTTTGTTGATAGCTTGAAATCTTATTGTGGTTGCGATAGTCTATTGACCCTGAATTTGAAGGTACTAAAGACTGATACCATTGCGATGTCTGATACTATTTGCAATAATACTACTTATTCATTTTTTGGCACTAACTATGATAAGACTGGTCATTACACATATGCTGTTAAAAGTTCAGTTCCAAATTTAACTTGCGACAGTTTGTATTATACATTAGACTTATTAGTTAACGAAAATCTAGATATGCAGTTAGGGACTCTGCAGCAATCTATTTGTGCGGATGATCCTGCATTATTGGTTCCTTATACCGTTAATGCTGGTTTAGCTTCTGGTTATCAAATTTTATATGATAATAGAGCGAAAGAAGCATCTTTTGTAGATAGTGAAATTTTGCCAGTGAAAACTGCAGATGAAGTTACTATTGAGTTGCCTGTAAATGCTCGACCTGGTAATTATTCTGCTAATCTGGTATTCTACAATAGGGATTGTGGTAACCTTTCGTTTCCAATTGATTTTACCGTAATGTATGCTTCTTCGGTTGTCGTTCAACGTTGGAATGATGTTTTAGGAGTGCGAAATAGTTCGTATAATGGTGGTTATAATTTTAGTTCGTATCGCTGGTACAAAAATGGAACCTTAATTGATAATGAGGTAGGTTCTATTTTGTATTTACCTGAAGATATGGATTTTGGCGCTGCTTATCAAGTGGAATTGACTCGTTCTGATGATGGTGTTACCGTATTATCATGTCCAATGTATCCTGAAAAATATGCTGATAATTTTGTGCTATCTAATACAGTAAGCTTTTCGTATGGTATTATTTTCGCTACTTCCCCTCAATCAGGTGTGGCTAAATTATATAATTATTCAGGTATACTGATGGAGACGTACATTATTAAAACGGGTGAAAATTCCTTGCAAATGCCTTCTGAATCAGGTATCTATATTCTTAATGCCATTTTCGATGATGGCTCGAGTAAAAATTTTAGAATTAATATTAAAAAGTAAACCTAGTTTATTGGCGAGCTTTGTAAAAATGATATTTATATATAAATAAAAAAATTGCTTTCTTGATGAATAAAAATAAAATTGCTCAATTATTGGTCTTAGTCATGATGTTTTCTTTGTGTTCTTTAGTAGTAGTAGGAGCGCCACAAAAGAAAAAGAAGAACATTCTGGGATCACATTCTATTGATGTTTGGGGTGGGGGTGGATATTCACTCTTAATGCACGATATTGAAAATTCTAAACCTCTTGGAGGAGGTGGGGGACTTTTTGGATTTGGCTATGAATGGGAATATAAGAAATTTCTGCTTAATTTGGGTGCGGAATTTATGTATCTTAATTCCACAACACGTATCAATGATTTTAAAATTGATGCTTCTTTGACGTACAATGACCCTTATAATACAGATTATGTGATGAATTATTATATGAACTTCGATCATGCGAAAGAGGCTCATAATGCTGGTTATGCCAATATTCCCTTATTAATGGGTCTGAAATTTGATCGTTACTATTTTTTGGCTGGGGCTAAATTAGGGTTGGGCGTATTTGGTAATTATAGTTCAAACGCTAATTTGACTACTATGGCTGAAGATCCTCAGTTGATTGATCCGTTTACTAATATGCCAAATCACACTTTAACGACATCGCAAGTTAGATCAAATGGATCACTTGGTTTTAATATGGATTTGAAAGCTTCTGCAGAATTTGGTTTATACTTAAATGAGTGGTTTCCAAAGAAAGCCTTACAATTGCCGAATAAAAATAAAACACCAATTTCGTATCGTTTAGCATTATTTTGTGATTATGGCTTTTTGAATATCAATAAAAACTCGACGACTAATCCGTTAATTTATTTCCCAGATATTATTGATAATGGAAATGGTACTCATACGTTAGTAGGTAATGGTATTAATAATGTTCAAATGAATAGTTTGTTGACAACTACTGCCGCTACTAATAATCCACTCAATTCTTTATTAGTGGGTGTGAAATTTACTGTTCTGTTTAATGTTAAACCAGAGCCAAAGAAGAAGCCTAAGACCTTACCACTTCCTTTGTTAATTGTGAAAACGTATGATAAAGATACCGAAAAACCACTTGATGGTGTCTTGATATCAGCGATAAATACTCAAACAAAACGTAGTTTCTTTAGTAATAAATCAACTCGAAAAGGAACTTATGCACAACGTGTTAAAGTTGGAGATTATGCCCTTTCGGTTACTAAAAATGAATATAATAATGCTACCAAACCAGTTAGCTTACCTCAGTTAGGCGATACTGTACAAGTGGATATTTATTTGGAACACCGTCCTGTATTATGGGGCGAAATACGTAATGATGAAACTGATAAGAAACTAAGTGCAACTATTACTATTATAAATAAAGAGACGGCTAAGGTTGCTTATTCTGTGGTTACGGATAGTTTGGCTGCTACTTTCAGAACCTTATTGCCTGATGGTAATTACAGCATTCTTGTTAATAAAATGGGATTCCAATCATATTCGAATGACTTGAAATCCATTAATGATTCGCTTTATATTAGGTTAACTCCAATTAAAAAGGGTGTTAAGGTTATGTTGAATAACTTATTTTTTGCAACTGATAAAACTGATATTTTGCCAGAATCTGAAACAGAATTAGAGAACTTATATCGGTTCCTATCTGATAATCCTGAGGTGCGTATTAAAATTATTGGACATACTGATAATGTAGGTAGCGTCTCACATAATCAACGCTTGTCTGAAGGTCGTGCAAAATCAGTTCTTCAATCGATGACGCAACGAGGAATTGATCCTTCCAGAATTCAGTTTGAAGGTCGTGGCTCTTCTGAACCTATTACCACGAACGATACAGATGAAGGTCGTACTCAAAATAGACGCGTAGAATTTATAATTCTTTAATAATAGATTATTTTACAATAAAGGTCGTTGTACGTATTTGTACAACGACCTTTATTTTTCTTAATACTTCAATGTAAGTGCTGAAAGTTTGGAATTATTCACAAAATTGGTCTGTGCTATGTACAACAAAGCATAATATTTGTTTCATTGCCATCTTTTTGATCTACTTGTTTTTTTTTGAGTTTTACTCATTCCAAATTTTGTATGCCGCTTCTGCTTGGAGTTGAAGCATATTTAATCCATTCATGATATTAGCACCAAAATCTTTTCCTTTTTTTAAAAAGACCGTTTCTTTTGGGTTATAAACTAAATCGTAGAGTAGGTGTCTCTCTCCAATAGCACTATATGGAATGTCAGGATAACCTTCAATATCTGGAAACATCCCAAGCGGAGTCGTGTTGATGATAAGTGTATGTGTCGTTATAATTTCAGCGTTTAGCTCGTCGTATGATAACTTGTCTATACCAGCTTCACGTGATACACAAGAATATGAAATATTCAATTTCTTAAGTACATAAATTACAGCCTTAGAAGCCCCGCCAGTTCCTAGAACTAACGCTTGTGTGTGGTGAGATTTCAAGAGTGGTCTGAGTGTTTGTTCAAACCCAATAACATCAGTATTATAACCTTTTAACCAGATTTTTCCTTCTTTTTGACGAACTTGAATCGTATTAACAGCACCAATAGTAGCAGCAAGTTCGTCTACTTCATTTAAATAAGGAATGATTTGCTCTTTGTATGGTATGGTAACATTTAATCCTTGCCAATTTTTAGCGAATATTGTATTTACTTTACTTATTGAATCTAATTCGCATAATAAGTAATTCGCATCAAGACCTTCTTTTTCGAATTTATTTGTAAAATAATCCTTTGAAAAAGAGTGATTTAATGACTTTCCAATTAGTCCGTAATGTTTCATAATAAGTAAAAAATAGGAACGCTGATAAATGAAGGTAAGAAGTTGTTACTTTCTCCCTTTTAGAACCTTTTTAACTACAAACCAAATGGTAGCAAGCCCTATTAAGGTAAGTACAATTAATGATAACTCGTGACTATAGGTATTAATTAAGTCAGCTTGTCCGTGAGCTAAATAACCTATGAGTGCTAATGTGGAATTCCAGATGCTAGCGCCAAGTGTTGTGTAAAGAATAAAACTACCAATATTCATTTTTGCTAAACCAGCAGGAATCGAAATTAATTGACGAATACCTGGTACCAAACGGCCGATAAAAGTGGATACCTTTCCATGATCATTGAAATAATTCTCGGCCCGTTTTATTTTTTCGCTACTCAAAAGACATAAATGCCCCAGTTTACTATCAGCAAATTTGTAAATAATGGGACGTCCTAACCATAAGGCCAATAAGTAATTGATAAGTGCACCAATAATAGCCCCTAAAGTACCGAAAACGATTACTAAAAAAATGTTTAGATGACTTCCTGGTTTACTAGCAACGTATGCTGCTGGTGGAATGACAATTTCTGATGGAAATGGAATGAATGAGCTTTCGATAGCCATTAATGCGGTGATGTTAGTATAATTCATATTGGCATCATACCAATATTCAACTTTTTGAATAACTGATAATGAATCCTTGGCAGTCAGTTCTTGTGAAAAAATCGAAAAAGGTAATGCTAATAAAATAATCAAGAGTATTTTTTTCATGTAAATTTATTTGATGAATAAAGGTTTAGCTTCTGGGAAAACAGATAAAAATGTTTCGAGGGCATTACTATAAGTGTCTTTGGCTAAGCTAAAGAATTTCATCATCTTATCATAATTTTTGATACCGTAGTAGGCCATAGACATAAGCAATGTCAATTTATCCAAAGTGGTATCTAGCTCGAAAGCCTTTTCGTAACAAGGTACAGCTTGGTCAAAATCTCCTGATTGCATATATAAATCTCCTAGCTCTTTCCATGTGTCAGGTTGTTTTTGATCTAATTCTAATGAATGCAAATAAGCAATTTTAGCCTCGTCACTTAAGTTATTCTTATCCATTATTTCTCCTAAAACAGCGTAGCCTTCAGCTGATTCAGGGTTAGCATCAATAGATTTTTTAATGTAATCGAACGCTTTTTGATACTCTTCTTTTTCGACCAGACAAATGGCAGCTCCTAGCCAAGCGTCACCATTTTCAGGATTTAGTTTTGCTGCTTGTAGAAAACAGGTAAGTGCCAAATCAAAATCCTCACAATTTTCATAGCATTCACCCAGAAAAGATGTTACAATACTATCTTCAGGATAATCAGCTAAATATTTTTTGTATGCTTTGATAGAAGGTTCATAGTCTTCTAAATTGAAATAGCAATGACCTTTTTGAAGCCATGCAATCGTGTCATTAGGATTAATGGCAATGTTAAAGTCGAATGCATCAAGGGCTTCTCGATAATGCTCTAAATTAAAATGGAGTAATCCTAAACAAAACCACGCAGATGTTTTGTAAGGGTCAATATCAAGAATTCGATTATAAATACTAATAGCTTCTTCTGTTTCACTTCGTTGTTCCAAGTCTACAGCATATTCTACCAATAAATCAAGATTTGATGGATCTTTTTCGAGCCCTTTTTGTATAAAATAGTCACTGTTATGATAATCTTGAAATACATGTAACATCATGACGATATCGAGGCACACTTCCGCTAAATCATCGTCAATATAACTGTCAATTAATTGGCGGAAGAGTATGATGGCCTCTGTACGATGGTCAGTTTTGAGTAGAATTTCAGCTTTAGTAAAAATGTGTGCAGGATTACCAATTTCTTGATATTTTTCAATTAAATCCAATGCTTCATCGAAACGACCTAAATTCGTATAAATGCGTGCCTTTTTACATTGTAGGTAAGAGTTATCAGGGTGTAATTTGAGCGCAAACTGCAACGCATTTTTGGCATTTTGTAGTTCGCCTAAATGTAAATAATGCTCTATAATAAATTCCAAATCTTCCACATCAAAGTAATCAAATTGCCCTTTGCTATAGGCCACTTCGTAATGTTTTATTATAGCTAGCTCTTCGTTTGTTAAGTCAAAGTCGTTATTGCGCATAAGTCAAAAAATGAGACACAAAAGTAGCTCAAATTGTGTAGTTTATAAAAGGTTTGCTCAAAAAGTTATTAACATGAAATGGAATATGACGCTCGAAAACCTAATGGGTGTGAGGTTAATAGTCAAATGTAATAAAAAAGGCTGCATATTTTAAATATACAGCCTAATATTATGTTTGAAATGGATTTTTAATCTTTAGTCTCTTGTGTTTCAAAGGCCGAAATTTGACGATTGAATATTTCGTCAAGAGAAACCAAAAATGTTTCTGTATTGCCAATCCCAGATAGAGGCGTTATCTTTTCGATAATAATATTCATTAAGTGACGATTATCTTTTGCATAGATTTTCACAAACATGGTATAGCGGCCAGTAGTAGAGTGACATTCTACTATTTCTGGAATGTTTTTCAAGGACTCAACAACGTCTTTGAAGTAAGACATATCTTTAATTGTAATACCAACATAGGCACAAGTTTGGTAACCTATTTTGTATGTATCTATAATAAATTCTGACCCTTTTATAACGCCAATATTTATTAATTTTTGTACACGCTGATGAATAGCGGCTCCCGATACGTTACATTCACGAGCGACTTCCAAGAATGGAATGCGCGCATTTTGCGAAATCATTTGAAGAATTTTTTTATCCAGCCTATCAATTTGATGTCCCATAAATTAAGAAGTGTGTTTAAGTGTTTGAAAAAAGTGCTCAAAGGTAATGATTTTTTCAATAT
>Ga0172378_10006365_pt1 | contig 11037 bp, 13 predicted proteins | sample GrowelOW332metaG_FD_119755 | JGI IMG/M metagenome (GOLD analysis project Ga0172378, IMG submission 119755) | Groundwater microbial communities from an aquifer near a municipal landfill in Southern Ontario, Canada - Pumphouse #3_1 metaG | ecosystem: Environmental > Aquatic > Deep subsurface >... | reverse complement strand
TGCGTGTGTCATTCTATGTCATTTAGAACTTTTTTTAAAATTTTCTAAAGCTTGTGCATGTATTCTGTGCGTTTGCTTCCAGCTAAGTTCCATCAGGCCGCATATAACCTCCCAACAATTTCCCTCAAGGTATCTGTATGTAAGTACCTCTTGCTCTCGTTCATCTTCCACCAAACTGATATCCCGGTATATTTTGGTGTATTCGTTGACCGCCTCCAACCGCTCTTGCCGTAGCTCTTGCATGAGTTCTTCCATTTTGACCACAAAGTCCGACAAGTCGCTCATGTTACTACCTCCCGGCATATCACTGTACTGGATCCCCGGAAACATCTTGTCCATGCGAAGTTGCTGTATCTGGTCTAAGATACGCTGTTCCTTTCGCTTGGCTTTAATGTATCCATTTAGATATTCCTTCTTTTTTTGGTTTTCTTCCCACTGTTCGCTTTTCAATTTTCTTTTCCTCCAACCTCTTGCCGACTTCTTCTTGGATTCGCCGGACGATTGATTTTCCATCAATGCCGCAATAGTAGTCTGCATACTGGATTAAAAACCTTTCGCGCTCACTTACTGTTCTTTGTGACTGATAGCTGCGTGGATTGCGCTTAAGCCTGTATAGTGCCGATGCATAATCCTTGCAGGACTGCTCCACCACAGCGGCACACAACCGTCTTACTCCTTCATCGTTCATGTTTACTCCTTCTTCCACCTCTCCCCGGTGCGCATATCTCTTAATCCTGTAATCTCCAACCCATGCAGCCCAGCCACCGCCTGTAACGCTCTATATACGTCCTTGATGCGTCTTGGCATCTTAACCGCGTTATGTATGGCTGTATCTGCTGTTGGGTCATGATAGCCTTCGTGGTTGCTCATACTCTGTCCTCCAACTTTTCAGTCACCAAAGGAATCTCACACAGCCCTAGCCCTTCAATGTCCACATTCAAGCTGCACCCGTCGCAGTCCTTGCCATCACCACCTACGACACGTGCACACTCACCGCATTCACGGTAATCCTGCTTCATTTTCTCGGTTATGTTAATTTGCAATTTCACATCGTCTGAATATTTAAGTTCCATTGTTATCCTCCTTGTACGCCTCCGGCAGTGGCATCCATGCAGACACGTTGTAAAATACACCGTCCCGACACCATTCGCCGTCTCCCATATACTGTAATGTGGTAGACTCCAATGCTCCGGCAATCGTTACGATATATTCCGGCATGTCATCTAAGTCTGTCAATCCCTCTGGGGGTTCTTCCGGTAACTGCTTAGATACCGGTATCCAGCCTGTAATTTTCCCATATCCTAACTGCCAGCATCTTAAACCAAAATCCCAGGCTTCTTGTTCTGACATGTTTGTTTTTTCAAGACACCCATCTTTTATTTTGCTTATGTAATCTGATTGTTCCTTTGGCATTACATCTCCCATAATTTATTTTCCTCCTACTTGATTCCACTCTTCCACACTTTTTCCAAACAGCCCTTATGGAAAAATATCTCGCCTCCTCGCTTTGTCTTAACGTACTCAATTCCTTCCGTGCTGGCGTCTGGGTCCAGCTTTTTGCCACACCCCTGACACACAACATCCCGATAGCCACCCCCCGGATACTCCATAGCTTGTTTACCCCACTTTTTATTTACCGCTTTAATCCTCTTGCCTACATCTATCTTTTTATCCATTATCTTTTCTCCTTTTTTTCTTGATCCCTGATGGCCTTGATCCGTGCCTTAAGGGATTGCATTACCCAGTTTTGTACATCATCTTTTTTGGTCAGTGCCTGCATGACGTCCTCGTCTCTGGTACCAGTGCAGATCAGATGGTGAATGATTACTTTTTCTTTCTGCCCTTGTCTGTGCAGCCTCTTGTTGGCCTGCGTATATAATTCATAATTCCATGTAAGGCCAAACCAAATCACATGATTTCCACCTTGCTGCAAATTTAGCCCATAAGCACTGCTGGCCGGATGTGTAAGCAGGATATCAATCTTGTGGTCATTCCAGTCGTCTTCGTCCTGCGTTGTCTTCAGTTCCCGTACTCTCAGCTTTGACTTTTCCAGGGCTTTCAGAATTCGAGTCTTATCATGTTGGAAATTATAGAACACCAGTGCTGGCTTGCCCTGAAGGCTCTCAATTAGCTCCATAAGGGCTTCAATTTTGCATCCGTGAATTTCATGGGCTTCATGATTCTCGTCGTATACAGCCCCATTTGCCAGCTGTAGAAGCTTATTGCTCAATGTCGCGGCACTGGTTACACTGATGTCTTCTTCATCCGGTAACTCTAGGACCATTTGTCTTTCAAGTTCCCGGTAAGCCTTTTCCGCTTTCGGATCCAGAACAACCGGTATTTCATGGTCCACGACATCTGGAAGCTGTAGATAGTCACTTGCCTTCATGCTGATGCAGATGTCTGAAATCTTGTCTAGGATACTTTCCTCGGATCCCGGTTTTGCCCTGTAGTTATAGATTACATTGTTGCCCCTGTCTCCCGGATCAAAGTATCTGTCTCGGAATCCGGTATATCTCTTCCCTAGACGTTCGCCGCCGTCAAGCAGGAAAACCTGTGACCACAGATCATTGAGTCCATTCGGGGATGGCGTACCGGTAAGCTCCACTATGCGATCGATGTGACTGCCTACACTTGCCAAGGCTTTAAACCGCTTTGCCTTGTGACTCTTGAAACTGCTGGACTCGTCGATCACTACCATGTCGAACGGCCAGCTGTTTCTGTAATAATCCACCAGCCAGCATACGTTTTCCCGATTGATGATGTAGATGTCTGCCGGCGTATTCAACGCTCGAATCCTCTTGTTTTTATTTCCAAGGATCCGTGACACCCGCAGAACCTTTGTATGATCCCATTTGTCTTTCTCCTTTGTCCATGTTCCCTCGGCTACTTTCTTCGGGGCAACGACAAGAACTTTACGAATCTGAAACCGGTTATATTTAAGTTCCTTGACTGCTGTCAGCACAATTGCCGTTTTCCCAAGGCCCATATCAAGAAAAAGCCCAAGCTTTTTGATTTCGATTATTTTTTTGATGCAATGCCTTTGATAAGCGTGTGGCTTAAATTCCACAAGATCTTCCTCCCTTGCTGATCTTACAGTTTGTATCTCCTGTTCAGCTTTCTACTTACTTCTGAAAATCCATAACACAAGAAGAATTGGGAAAGTCCTGAAATTCCTTTAACAACTTCAACCCGTTGCCCCAAATTGTTCAGCTTTTTTATCTGCATACCCTGTAGTGCGCTTAACCTGCCTGTGTCTGTTTTCAATTCCACAAATATTGGTGGCATATCTGGAAAGATAACAATCCGGTCTGGCACGCCATCATTTCCTGGACTTACAAATTTGTATGCCCTGCCTCCGAGCTTCTTTGTCTCAATTACTAATATTTTTTCAATTTCTCTTTCAAGCATTTCTGCCTCAGCTTCCCTCCTAAAAATCATTGGCGTCGACGTCGACATTACCCCCGTATATATACCCTAATTAGGCGCGTTAGGCGCTATTAGGTAATATACCTATCTACCTAAATTACCTATATTTACACTCTTATAGAAAGTTTGTCGACGTTGTAGACGTTAATCGGTTTTATCAGTGTTTACAAGGGTTTCAGCGTCGACAAAGGGCGTCGACATTCCATTTTTATTTGTCGACATTGTCGACAGGTGGTGTCGACAAACTATTTTCGTGATTTGAACTTTGTCGACACCCTCCAACCCGATCATTTTTGTCCATGTTGCAGGGATTCCCGCTCGGGTTTACACCTTTTCAAAACCTCTTTGCTGACCGTAAGGGCCATACCGTCGAACCGATTTATTGCGCTCCCATCCCTTTATAATTAGCATAGTGTTATTAATCTCCGTCGTATCCCTCCGCTTAAGATATCTGGGATCGCCATTTAGACATTCAGCCCAGATCTCTATTGCACAGATTTTGTCACGTTTCACCATAATCGTATCGTCCGGAACACGTATGTTTCCGGCTAGGTACTGCCGCCGGCTCTGCATACTGTAGGAGTCCCAGTCCACTGGCACATCCTTCTCCAGGAAGTCCCGGATCATACCTTCTTTTCCGGATGTCTCCCTATGGTCCTCCTGCATTTCTTCAGCCATCTTTTCAATTTCTCGAGGCAGAAATAGGGGCTCTCCCAGCATCCAGTAGACATATACCTCCGCCCAGATCTGATCCACCTCTCCCGGCAGGTCATCCCAAACGGATTTCTTTGGTTCATACAGACCCACATCGACAGGCCAGAATCTCCGGTTACCGGTCGCGTCCTTCAGGAATTCACTATCATTCGATGTCCCAAAGAAAACACACCGCCTCGGGTATTTTTCTGTTCGTCTGCCATAAGCTGCGCGATAGATGTCGTGGCATTTACTTAAAAACTGCTTGATGATCTGCGTCTCCTGCTTCGAGAAGGCACTTAACTCTCCAATCTCATTGATCCATGTACCCTGAATAAGCTCTGCTGATTCCTTGCCTTCGAACGTTGTAAGTGAATCAGAAAACCAGTCCTTGCCCAGTATAGAGAGAAACGTGCTTTTCCCGATCCCCTGCGGTCCGGTAAAGATTGGCATGTAATCATATTTCACCGCGCCCTTGATGGCTCTGGCTACCGCCGCACAAAGAGACTTTCTCATGACCGCATGTGTATATTCATTATCTTCTGCCCCCAGATAGTCCGGCAGCAGAGTATCCACACGCTTCTTCCCGTCCCATTTCAGGTTCTGCAGGTACTCTTTTACATCGTTGATCGTGTTCTCCGCACTCACAATAATAAGCGCGTTGTCGACCTTCTCCCGGCCGGTGATTCCGTAATAAGTTTCCAGGTATCGGTATAGCCCGGCGTCATCCGCGTCCGTCCATCTTCGTTTCTCGTCCGATGGGCTCCAGGGCGTAGATCCTAAAACCATCCCGCAACTAGCGAATTCATCCGTTGCAATCTTTCCCTTGACAAGCGGATCATTCTCCAGGATGAGAACCACATTATTAATCGTCTTCTCATACTTCCCGTTCCCATCCTTTGAGAGCCTCTGCAGCCAGCTGAGATCAATCGTGTCCTCATCTCCGCCCGCTTCGTCCAGCGGTGTCTGAAAGGCCTTCTGCGCCTCTTCAAACTTCTCTTTCGACATTAGTGCGGAGACCTCAGGATCCTCCCCTGCCAGCTTGCCCATGGCCATAAAAGAAGGGAGCTTGTTGACCGGAGTGCCTTCTTTAGCCTCATCATCCCTATTGCCATACATGTGCAGTCGGACAAGGTCGAATGCATTGACCAGCAGTCCGGAGCATGGGTCCGTAGCATGATGGGAGTACAGGAACAAGTCTCCGTCGTACACGATCGCACCTCCAACCGTGGACCCGCCTGTGTAGGTATATCTCCCGGGCATTGCAGTCTCCTCATACATTCCATTTAGAAATTTCTCCATGGCCTGCGTGATGGTGTATGTACGGCAGAATGCCCCAATGATTCCGCGCTTTGTTGTTGGATCCTCCTGTTTGGCCAGTCTTCGCCTCTCAAGTGCCTCTGCACCCGGGACTTGAGGCCATTGTGTAACATCCTGCCAGTCCCCGTACATTTTAAGGATTCCATCCAGATTGGCGAACTCATGGTCATAGGTCTCAAACACATATTGACTGTCTGAGCAGCAACTCGGCCAGTACATCAACCGGGATGCCTCGAACGTCGTTGGATCGCAGAACTGTATACCAATCATGGCTGCGAGTTTACGCGCTGCGGCCTCATATTCATCGGCCGTTGCCGTGCGATCCAGTGGAACAACTACTCGTAGCCTGGGCGCATATTCTGAATGTTTTCTTGTGCTGTAAACAACAGAGGAACACCCAAGACCCGAAACACGCCTCAGGACGTCTTTTGTACCGCTTGTGGGGATTTGGTCGAGGTCCAGTGTTATGATGTCTCTGCCCTCCACTCCGGAGGCCTTGCGACGATCTCCAGAGAAGATACCGCCGACAAACCCGCCGACGTCCTTCAACTCATCCTGCTTCGACTTCGGATATTTCAGGTATTCCTCTAAGGTCTCTGTACTTCTTACGGGAGTTTTCAGCTTTTCAACAAATTCAGTCCATCCAATATTGCTTTTTGGCCACTGCGTGGCTTTTCTGCTTCCGGCTGTACTGATCTGCAGCATCCTGTTATTCTGCATAGTGCTCTTCTCCCTTCCTAGTCTTTCATATAATAATTATTTTCAAACCCCGCGCCTTTGAGTATCAGCCCTGGCGCCCAGGGTATCGGATCGGCCATCAGATCACAGAGGTCGTCGACCGTCACATCTATCGGTGCATCCACAATCACCTCATCATGTACATGAAACACGGTCTGCCATCCCTTTTCCTGTATTCGCTTAATCGTAATGGCCAGACAGTCTCTTGCAATAGCCTGCACAATATTCTCTGTCATTTTTCCGCCGTATGTGGACGTTACTTCCCATTTTCTGGTCTGCTGTCCAACACTGTAATAATGGATGGCCATTTTTCCAAACCGATTTTCCTGCAGAAACGGCTTCGGGTAAAACAGTTTTCTGCCACTCGGCAATTGGACCGTCAGGAAATTCTGTCCGTAGATCATGTCACCTTCCAAGCGAAAGATCAGGCCCTTCACGGCTTGCGGCTGGGCAGTGGTCATTGTCTTAAGCGCTGTCTCCTCAACGGCATACCAGAGGTCCTTGATATGTGGATTAGACTGCCTCCACCTGGCCACAATGTCCGGCAGTTCATCCTCTGTCAGCCCCATATTTAGAGCCCCCATCGCAATCAGTGCGGATGTGCCGCCTTGATACCCGAGGGCAAGAGTTGCAACCTTGCCTTTTTGGCGCAGCGCGTATTCCGGATTGCCCTTTTTTATCTTCTCAATTGGCACATGGAACATCTGTGAGGCCGTAGCTTCGTAGATTCTTCCATGTGTGGCAAATACTTCGTTCACCCACTGCTCTCCGGCCAGCCACGCAATCACGCGTGCCTCGATGGCACTGTAGTCTGAAACAACAAACTTGTTCCCATCGGATGGGACGAAGGCCGTCCGGATCAGTTGCGAAAGTGTATCCGGCACGTTTCCGTAAATCATTTTCACGCCATCATAGTTTTTCTCTTTTACAAGCTTTCTTGCTTGATCCAGTGTACTTAAGTAGTTTCTCGGAAGGTTCTGCAACTGTACCAGTCTTCCGGCCCATCTCCCTGTGCGATTGGCTCCATAGAACTGTGTCAGTCCTCTTACACGGTCGCCCTCGCCTTTTGCAGTGTTCATGGTTACATACTTCTTAATAGACGTCTTCCCGAGTCTCTGCCTGATCTCCAGCATCCGTCCCGCCTCTTTTGGAAGGCCCTCTTTCTCCAGTAATTCTGCCACGGTTGCCTTCGTCAGGTTCGGCACATCTTCTCCGATCTTGTCGGACAGCCATTCTTTCAGCTGTGTCGGGCTGTTCGGGTTTTCAAGTCCTGTTATTTCAATTGCCTCGTCAGTCAGTTTTTGCGTGCTGATTCCATCCAGATATAATGCCCCGTCGATCAAATCGGTGTCCACACGAACCCCAAATGCATTCATGAGTATGTCAATCTGCCATAGCCTTTCTTCTTCTTCCGGAACCGGAAAGAGGTTAAGTCTTTTCAGAATTTCATGTTCCGTTACAACATCCTGCTTGTTATACTCTTTGAACAGTTCCCACTTCTCCGGATCGTGCTCCGGAAGATTCCAGGTCCTGCCCCCATTGCGTTTTGTGGGCTTGCAGGGAACACAGAAGTACCGGATTAAGGCCTTGCCCGTTGACAGCTTTTGCTTGTCCTGTGGCAAGCCTATGGCCTTGCCTGTGGCGTCCAGTCCGGCTGCATATCCACAGTATAAAGAGTGGAACATAGTGCATCTCCACTGAGTCAGTCTAGTTGTGTACCCTGCCCGATTAAGGCAGTACCACTCGAACGCTGCATTGTAAGCGTGTTTAATCACATTCGGGTTCTCTAGCATATTTACAATCTTTTCCGGTATTTCCTCTCCTTTTGCAAGGTCCACGACCTCAACGGGAAAAGTGTCCAATTGATAGCCGAACAGGAGAATCTCAAAGTCAGAGGACTGTGCATATCGATAGGACCCGGCCTTCCCGATGTCTACACTGCTTTTTGTTTCTATATCGATTGATAAATGATGTTTACTAGCCATTTTAGTCTCCTAATAATCGAGGGGCGTATAGCCCCTCTTTTGTACTGCATATTACCCTTTTGTTTACATTGGCTGCCCAGTGATCAGATCGATACCGCCGGATGGCTGAGCCTGTTGTGGCGTGCTTTGAGGCGCGCCGAAAGCCTGCACTGCTGACATAGCACCTCCACCCAGTGATTCTCCGTCTGCTACTTTCTGCACTGGTCCGAGCCCGCAGCCAACGCCCTTTTTACCTCCGAAGGCATAGGGGTAGAAGTTGACATTAACTCTTGCGTACATCCCGCTGTACACTTCGGATTGGTTGATGATCGGGTTGCATCTTTCATCCACGATCTCTGGCGGATAATCTGCTTTAGCACTCGCCGTAAATACCCAATGCCCTTTGCATTCGGGCCCAAAGGCCATGCCATCGGAGGGCCTTACGCCGTCCCCGTCATAGATGGGGGTGGGCAGGATCGGTGGGCATTGACCATTCCACTTCTCAGAGATGCCTCTCTGCTTTGCGGCTTCGATTGCATCATCGATGCGCTGTTTCGTTGCTGTGTCCGTCTTTGGTACAAGGACTGTTACGGAGAATTTTTCTTCCTGTCCTGGCTGATATGCATAGGGTTTGAAAAGATGTACATAGCTGACTCTTACTTTTCCTGTTGTTACATTAGTTTCGTTATTCATAATTATTTTTCCTCCTGAAATGCGTCTTTCGCGCTGATTTGATTCGTTATTGCCTGTCGTTTATCTGTTTCCTTTACAAGAGCGGGCTTGCCCGGGTTCTTTACGACCATATCTCCGACCATCTCGCTAAATTCTTTCTTGCCCACTGTTTTCTCCACCTGGGCGAGCGTGAGAGGCTTGCGTTCCCAAAGCATCGCCTCATCAATTCCACTATTTTCTAGTTTCTTAAATGCCTGATCCATGTCTGTCCAATCCCTGGACCCTCTCCCTTCAACTGCCTTCCAGCCTTTCACTTCCTTCCCGGCGAGGCACTCCTTAAGTGCATATTCCTGTAAGTCCTTCTGATACTTTACGACATCGGTAAGTGCCAGAAGCCGTTCGCCCACCTCCGCGTTGCTGATCAGGGGCGGCATCTCTCCCAGGGCAAAGGCTTGTTTGACGTTGTAATCTGATCTTGCCCGGCACTGCTGACTTGCCCCGCAGAACCGGCATTGCTTTTCTCCGGGGTAATACTCTCCCTCGCCGTTAATGGCAAGGGCTGCCTTTTCCTTAACGGATGCCCCAAACTGCAATAGATCGTCCAGCGTGCATGACCAGTCGGAGTTCCCGTCTGAAAGTCTCGGCTGAACAATGGACATCCGGATCTCTTTGATCGGATACAGCATCCGGTATGTACCATAAGCTCCGAGTGCGTAGAGCATCATCTGTGGGTTTTGTTCCGCGGATACCGGAACGCCCTTGCCATACTTGAAATCAATTACATGCAAAACATTTCCGCTGATCAGAATGCAGTCGGCTGTCCCGAAACCATCCGGAACCCATTCCTTAAAATCAACTCGTTTCTCAAGAGCCGCATACGGGAGATTGTCAAAGGCTAATGCAATGTTCTTCACATAATCAAGATAATCGTCCGTATAGTTAAGCATTTCATCATTCCAAAGTTCTTGTGTTTTCAGCTTCTTGATTGCATTGTTTAACCTTCTTTTTCCGAAATCGACCGTGTAAAAGTAGTTCCTGAGTTTAAGTTCCGCCAGCTCATGCGCCAGTGTTCCCTCTCTTGCCGCGTCAGACGTTGTATCTGGGAACTGTGTTTCCAGCTTGGCACTCGGTGTGCACACGAGCCACCGGTGCGCACTGGATGCGCTGAGTAGTGCATGCGCTCTGTTTTCGTGTCTCATTAGATCTGCGCCCCCATTTCCCTAAGCCTTGTAGCAAAAGCCCCATACTGTTCTGTTGGGAGCTCCGGAAGGGATGCCACCCTGAAAGAGCCAAGCAGTTGTTGCAGATCCGCCTGCCTTCCAGCGTCCATAAGGGTCATGGCCGCTTTTGCCAGATCGTCCAGCTTGTAACTGATCGTTGATGTGGGGACCTCCTGCTTCGGCGTGTCCTGCTTTGGGATTTCTTCCCTCTGCGTCTCCGCCTGTGGCTGTGTCTTTTTCTGTGGTTCTACATTCTTTGTTTGTGCCAGGTCCTCCACCTGGTCCTGCCCCCCGTCTACTATTACCGGTACATTTATGGTCTTTGAGGCTGCGAGTGCGTTGATTGCCTCCGCGAGTTCCATTAACCCCGGGATATTAATTGTTATTTCCATCATCTTTTTTCTCCTCCATCTTTCAGATAATTGCATACAGTCGCAGGACTGATATCCATTTCCTCTGCAATCTGTTTACCGGACCACCCCGCGTTATGCAGTGCCATGATTTTTCCCTTGTCGACCGGCTTTCTCTTGGGCTTGGACTTTTTAGCCTTAAACTTGGGCTTAGACTCGTCCTTAAGCAGTTTTACTGTCTCGCCCTCTACTCCGCCAGGTACCGGTACTTCTTCGTATTCCTCGCTACCGGGTTTAGCCGGTACGGCTTTGTCTTTTTCCCATGCCTCGGAATCGTCTATGAAAAAGGCTATTCCATCATTTGCCTGGCCCCTTAAAACCTCGATAGAGATGTCGTGTGCGGTTTCCAGGTGCCCCATGTAGATGTCCGTGCGGCCACCGAATGCCATCAACTCGACGGCTTCCTGATAACTAATCTGTTTCATTTCGCTTGCGTCAAAGCAGATGTCACTGATTGCCTTAATGGCATCAGGGACTTGTTTGTTCAGGTCAATGACTTCACCAATTTCTTCTGCATCATCACAATTTTCAAGTGGTGTCTGTCCTTCTTCAAGTTCCTGACAAGAATCGTTGCACTTGTCCTTTTCTTCA
>Ga0172378_10006364_pt1 | contig 11038 bp, 6 predicted proteins | sample GrowelOW332metaG_FD_119755 | JGI IMG/M metagenome (GOLD analysis project Ga0172378, IMG submission 119755) | Groundwater microbial communities from an aquifer near a municipal landfill in Southern Ontario, Canada - Pumphouse #3_1 metaG | ecosystem: Environmental > Aquatic > Deep subsurface >... | reverse complement strand
TCGGAATTCACATTTTGTAAGCCGGCAATGTTGGCAAGGAACGAAACACCCATGCTCATCCACAACTGAACGATCAGAATAATAACGAAATTGTATGATGTATTCTGAAACCATTGGATTGGCTCGGTAATTAAGCCGAAGCTGATTAAAAGATTGTTTATATAAGCATAGCTGTCACCGGAAAACATTACCTGCCAAATAAAATAGGCGTTTCCAACCAGTGCTGGAACATAAAAGACAAATGTCAAGAAAACACGCACGGGAGGTTTAAATTCATTGATCATCCAAGCAAGTAAAAATGCCATTATGTAGCTTATGGGGCCCGCAATAATCGCGAAATGCAGTGTATTGCCTACCACCTTTATGAAGACTCCGTCACTGGTAAACATGCGAGTATAGTTTTCAAATGCTATAAGAATCGGCGTGGAAACCATATCATAATCAAAAAAGCTTAAAACAATTGAAGACAGAACAGGAAGTACATTAAATACTAAAAATGTACCCATAAAAGGAATCAGAATCAAATAGTAAATCAAATCATCCCTTGAAAGCTTCTTTTTGTATTTTATCCTCTTACTCGTTTCCATTTTTCCGCCTCACTTTCAACAACATTTGTCCAAACCATGATTCATTTACGGTTTTCATACTGTTTCCACTTTCGAGTGATCTCCTGATCTGCTTCCTTGACATACTTCATAAGCATATCCTTAGGATTTTGATTATCATTGACTACATTCCAAAAACTTTGATATATCGAACGGGATACATAATAACTGCCGGGATATTCCGGAACTTCAACCACCTGATTCCATGCTTTAAGCAGCGGCTCAAGCATGCCATCATCCCACGACAAAGCACACAGAGCGTCAATATTAGAAAGGGCAACACGCCCGGTGGGACCGATGATAGATTCAATTTCGTTAGAGAATGCCAACTGTGTTCCTGCGTCGGTCCACCACTTCAAAAATTCCCATGCCGCCACGGGGTTTTTGGACATTTTCAGAATCGCACAGCCGGTACCGCCGCCAGAGGAAACATGTGTAACGGTGCCGTCTTCCTGAACGGTTCCTGGAATGGAAGCCATTCCCCAAAGTCCGTCAATTTCGGGAGCAGCAACCTTTAATGTGGTATATAGTGTATATGATGACAGACCTATCGGGCAGGTTCCTGTACGAAAACGATTATAGAAATCCAGTTTAACTGGGAATTTCATCTTACGATAATAATCTGTATACTTGCCAAACTGTTCCATGACATCTGCCGACATTAGATTTGTACTTCTGCCGTCCTCTGTATAAATAGGAAGGTTGTTTTGCTGCAAAATACTTGGGAACAGATTATTACTGCCGATTCCCGAATTTGTCTGCGCAACATCGGTCGCAGCGTTGTTTTGCAGCCAAACATTCATATTGTGCCGCGTAAGGATTTTCGCCGCCTCGGTAAAATCGTCCCAGGTTTCAGGAACAGAAAGACCCAACTGATCCAAAATATCACGCCGGTAAAACATCATGTAAAAAACCTGTGTATCCGGCAGGGCGTACAGTGCATTTTTATAATAGTACGGAAGCTCTGCGCCCTTTTGGAAGCGTTTCAGTACCTCGTCGCAATCCGCAAAATCTGACAGCGGATACAAAACACCGCGCATTGCAAGATTTACAGGTTCCGATCGGGAATGCTGTAGAATACAGTCCGGTCCGCTTCCGGAAAGTGTTGCCTGAACAATGCTGGCATTGTTCAACTGTATATTTACATTAATCCCACTTTCCGAAGTAAAGGAACGTTGCGCAAGCGAACTCAACACCTGTGCCTGATCACGTCCCCAATTGACCCAAACGGTAATACTTTCATTTGTACCGGAAGTATGGGAAACACTGTTATAATCACGGGTAAAGGATGAGAAAAAACGCAGGGTTGAAAATTCCAGTTGATCAAAGAAACCAGTGATTTCAAAGGGCTTACTTTCCCCTGACGCTACCAGCGCAATCTTATCAATATCCAGTGGCATGTTGCTCATATCCTGTAAAACAGCAGAGACCGAGCAATAATTGGTATAATAATAATTTTTATAACGATGTGCTTCAAATTTATTATTTAACATCTGATCAATGACTTGAATCATATTATTGATAACAGAATAATTGGAACCGCTGGTCTGACCGGTAATCTCAAGCAGGGATTGTGCGGAGTCGCTCAGCATAGAGCGGATGTTTTCCAGGCGCTGCTCCATATCGGGAATTTGGGTAAACAGCTCATAATCTCGGTAAATATCGACCGTTTCGCCGGTGATCATGTTGATATCCATATAAAGTTCACCGAGACTCGCCACCGCATCGGTCATGGCTTCCTGAATAGCCGTCATTTCACCCGAAGTGACCGACAGGGCGATCTCATGTGTTCCTTTAGAAAAGTAAATCAGGTAGGGATTTTCATTTTTGTCGGAATAAACCGATTGTTGCCAATTATCGTCATAAGAAAATCCGATGGAACTTGCTTCCTCGAAAGGAGTCTTACCGTCAACAGTCAGACATCTGTAAGTCTTTCCACCTATCAACGTATTCTGACGGAAGGAAAATGCCAATTCATAATAGCCTGCTGTAAGCTCCGGTGTGGTCCATACAATGGTATCGCCTGTTTCTTTCCAGTTACCGCCGCCTATGTAATTGACCTTATTACGGTTGTAGCAGTTTGGAGTCAACTTAACGCTGGAGGTGTCAGACTTTCCCGCCAAGAAACAACTAGACTTTACGGTAGCATCCTCCCCTTCCAGAATGATTGGCTTGCCGGTATAGCAATCTATAATATCAGGCGAGTGATACTTTTGCGCCATGGTAGCTGCACCGAATTCAAAGTAGGCGATGCTCATGGCACCCTTGTACGGAGTCAATTCAATGGAATGCTCTCCTGCTGTAAGATAAATCACCATGTTTTCATTGTCATTTGAATCGGTATTCAATACGGTATTAAAATAATAATCGTCATACTGCACCTGCTCGGCAGCAATTTCATTGCCTGAAACATCAATACGCTTACTACCGTTATCGCGCCACATACGGCGGAAGGTAAGCTTTTGAGCATCATCAAACGGATATTTACCGTCAATTTTCATCCCAATCTCAAATGCCGCTGTGGAATCATCGACCGCTTTGTAGGACATTCCTACAGTATACAGCCCACTTTGTGGCACGGCAACTTTAAAGGAAATTTGGGTTTTATCAAGAGAATTATTCAGCTCGGCCCGGACCGTATCGGTTGCAGGAACAACCGACCCAAGAGAGGAAAGATACTCAGCATAAGAATTGGCAGATGTGACGGAACTAACTGTATTTACAACAACTTCAGAAGATGTTACATTCTGAACTGCGGCTACAGGTAAACAGAAAGCCGAAAGGCAACTGCCAACCAATATAGCCAACGCAAGAATTACTGTACAAATTTTTTTCACCGTTTCACACCGTCATTTCTCATTCAGAATAAAATTTCAATCATATCTACAGCCAACGAATTTGCTTCGGAGAAGTCTCAAATGTCAAAATTGCCTGTTCCAGCTCTTCCTGATTATTTGCATAAAGTCCGGAACCACGAACAATCTCTACAAAGGAATTGATTCCGGAGGTTTTCTTTTGAAAATAAGTATTTTCTCTGACAATCAGACCGGATTGCTGCTCCGGAGAATAAGTAAAAATCAAATTGCAATCTGCGCAGTCAAGAATATTGTTTTCTATCACAAAATTCTGCATATCTTGATATGACCTGTTCCAACCGAGAATCGCTGCCTGATCGCCCTTATCCGGTCGCTGAATACCACCCCAACCGTAGCCGCTCAGACGAATGATATTTTCACGAACCAAAATATTATGAATTACAGGCTCAGGATGACCCTCGCCCCCTGCCCAGAACTCAAAGTTCATAGAGGAATACTCAATCAGATTATTTTCAAAAGTTATATCCTTAAAAATTGCCGCATCGCAACCACTACCCTGAAAAGTCAATGCCGCATCAAAGATTTGATGAATCCAGCAATTTCGAACGACCGCCTGCTCGCAACGATACCAAAATTGGATTCCGTTTCCATAACGAATCTTTCCGTTATAATCCGCACCGCCGCACCAAGCAATTTCGCAATTTGAAATTGCAATTTCTTTGTTGTTTCCGAAATTCATTGCGAAAATAGAACCATACTTCAAACATAAATTATCAATTACAACATCGTTGACATTTTGAGCAAACAGCAAATCAGCCGTTGTACCAATTTCAATATCTGTAAAAGCCTCTCCCGGATTACCGGATCGGCAACAGAGATATAAAACACCATTCTTGACATCGTGATAATAATCCCCATCGGATTTCACTTCATCGATTGAACGCTTAGCAAAACCGACAGAGCTGTCACAGTCAAAAGTTATAACTCCCGCTTCACCATATGGTAGAGAAAGACACCATACATTCAAACGGTCATTTTTTGTCCACAATTTTGCATCTGCATAATTGAGTATAGAGCCGTAAATTGCCGGCTTAGCACCGGTACCATAAGCACCGTAGGCCACACCGCCTCGCAGATAAACTGTGTCATCCGTACGAAAAACGGATCCCCGTTCAAACAAAACGGCATCACCCGATCTAAGCGGAAGCATCCGTACTTTCCCGAGTGTTCGGATCGGTTTCTCGGGAGATTTGCCGTCATTGTCGTCATCACCGTTCGGTGAAACATAATACTTTATCCGGCGTTTTCCCAGATAATCATCAGCAGTCAAAATACTTGCTCTGAGCGTATCCGCCTCCTGAATGGCACCGGAACATGCAATCAAGTCCCCGTTATTACTATCAACTACATTAAATAAATCTGACATATATGCGTCTCCCGCCCCAACAAAGGTGATTATTCGACTAATCTTTCATTATAACATTGGACTCAACTCAGCCACTTAATGGTCTTCGGTGAAGAGTCGAAAGCCTTGAATGCTTTTTCAAGATCCGCCTGATTTGCAACCGTGTATTTACCTGAAATTATATTATTAACATAGGTTCCAAAAATAATGACAATGTTGTTCATACGGTTGGGGCTTTCATAAATTGAATTCCCGGAAATTATAATTTTCGCAGTAGGATCAGACGGAATACCCCATGAAATCGAAGTACCGCGGCTACAATCGAAAATATTATTCTTCAAGGAAATTACGCAAGCGCTGCAATTATTGCAGTTTGCCTTGACATTGGTGGCGCCACCACGATTGCCTGCATCGTTATCACGAGTACCCCAGCCGAATGCCGCAAAACGCATAATGTTGTTTTCCAAGCTGAAGTTAATGATTTTATAGGTTTTGCCCTGATCCCAAAATTCTATCTGCATATCATTGTACTCTAACAGATTATTACAGAAACTGATGTTTTCATACGAGGCACCCGTAGTCCCCTGGAAGGTAAGCGCTGTATCGAATATCTGATATATCCAACAATTATCAACGCGCGAGTTCTTGGTGGAATCCCAGAACTGAACAGCGTTTCCGTAACGAACGGAAGCATCCAATTTAGAGCCGCCGATCCAACCCATTTCGCAATTTGTAATTGTTATATTATTGTTGTAATAAACGGCATTGACGGCAAATTCGCCCACATACTTCATGCAAACATTATCGATTGTGACACCGCTGATTCCTTTATCCAGATAGAATATGGAGGCTTTAGGTCCCACCTCGATATCCTTATAATAGGTGCCTGGATTTCCCTTATCAAAATACAAATAAAGCATACCGCTGTTTACATTATGATAAAAATTCCCGTTGGTCGAAAGCTGATCGACACCCACAAGTTTTTTGACACCAACCTCTTCACCGTGATTGAAAACAACAATTCCGGTATCGCCGTAGGCAAACTCCAGCTTCCAAACATTTTTCTTATTGGTGGGAGACCAGAAATTCTTTTTCGCATAGTTGTTTGGTGAACCGTAAATCGCAGGCTTATCACCCTTACCGTAAGATCCGTAGGTAACACCTGACACCGCGTGGATCGGCTCGGTTAGGCGGAAAATTGAACCGCGCTCCAGTAAAACGGCGTCTCCTGCAGTAAGAGCGAGTGTATTGAGCGAGGTGATTGAACGCATAGGAGACTCAGGGAAAAGACCATTATTGAGATCATTACCGTCTGCGGAGATATAATACGTTTTTCCAGAAATCTTGTGATAATCAGAAGTATTTCCGGCTGACAGGATCGATTGGCGCATCGTTTCGGCAGCGAGATCGGAGCCGCCGGTCATCGGCTTCAAAAGATCGGCGGTGTTACCAGAAGGGCGAACCTCTTCAGCATCATCGCGTCGCTTTATCACGCTCGTTTCCGTGGATATATCCCCCGAAAGGGGATCCACTGCAAAAGCACTTTCAATTGACGAGGAATTATCTTGTGAAGCGGTGCTTTCGGATGAGACACTTGAGTTAGTATTGTCCGAGCTGGTCGTGCTCTCTAAGCTGCTGACATTACTATTATTTCTATTTTGGCTTTCCTTTGAAGTATTGGTTCCTTCGCAGCCTGCCATCAACAACAGCACCGCCGCAACCAGAAATATCAATATTCGATTTGCCGCAGAAGTTACGCTTTTACGCGAAAAACAGCAGGTATTATACACTGATATATCCCCTTTCCCGACATTTGAACTGTTAAAATTGATTAATGATTACTTCAACTCGCTTAACTGCTTATTATACTTATTCACACGTTCGTTGACTACCGAGGCATTACTGTTGATTACGTTAAGTACCTGTGCACCTGTTGCAGAGTCAAGTGCCGTATTGAATTCATCGGTAGATTTTGCGCCGTTGTAGAATTGTGTCTGCTCTTGATACAAAGAAGTCCAGCATTTATTGGTCTGCTGCGTGCAGTAATTGTAAACCTCGACTGCTTGCTTGTTGCAGAAATAAGCATCGATATCATAGTTCGAGCCGTCAAGGAAGTAACGCAGGAAGTACGGTGCCGCTTGAGGATTCTTTGCTCCTTTGGCAATACCATATGCCTCTACCTCACTGTACAGCTGATAATAGTTGCTCTGACCTTCGATCTTCGGACAGGGCACCACACCGATTGAGCCAGCGTTTTTCAAAGAATTAAAGTAAGAGTTGTTGCGGCGTGTGTATACAGCGGAACCTATCCAAAGAAGGATCTTTCCCTGATCAAAGCCGTCGGAATCCCAAGCTTTTATCAGACGATCCTTATTTCTTAGGTCGGCCATTTTCTGCGTTGCGGAAATAAAGTTGCTGTTGCTCAGCGTGCTCGTATAGGTTTTTCCATCAAAAGCGACCGGGCCTGTAACACCGAACCATGAGGTGATCTGAGAATAGTCATACAAAGATCCTGCGTAATCGCTGCCGGATTCAGACTTATAATCCTTACAAAGTTTAATGAAATTATCATAGGTCCATTGACCCTTTTTCCAAAGCTGATATGGATCGTCAAGATCATACTTGCTGATTAATGCCTTGTTATACATAATCATATCCGGAGAGGAAACGAGAGTATTATTCAGCGAGGTAGCATAAACGTTACCGTTGGCAGTGTAAGAGTTCATAATCCATTTGTCCCACGCATCATCGCTGTAGTCATACCCAGTGACCGATATAGGCTGAACGGACATAGAGCCGCTCGGCAAGGGACTACGCATACGAACAAGGTCGGGTGAACTACCCGATGCAACCATGGACGCAAGCTTAGAAAGATATGTATCGAAGTTTTCCGTCACCCATTTTACGTTTATACCTGTAGACTTTTGAAACTGCTTGATTGCATTGGCACCGCCAGTGTATTCGCTGATGGCATTCCAGTTGTATACGGTGAGTGTTGTTCCCTTAAGTGAAGAAGGCATTCCTTTAAATACATCTGCCCAGGATTTACCACCTACAACATTTGCGGCAGGAATCGGTGATGTTCTCGAACTAACACCTGAGTCGGAGTCATTTCCCAACGCTTCTTCACCTTCAAAGAAATCGTCATCAATGAAATTTTCAACATTGCTACTTGTTTCAGAAGTGATGCCAGCAGTGGAAATACTTTCTGTGTCGATCGTTGTGTTGCAACCTACCGCAAGAAGCATCATGCAGCACGCTAATAAAATCATTAGGGATTTTTGCATTATTTTTTTCATAACATAATCTCCGTTTCTGATAGATATTGTGTTTCAATAATTCTTGCGAACCATCGTTTTTACCTGAAAAAGTATTTCGATCTATGCTGTCAACCTACGATTCCGCTTGTCGCAATACTCGCAATAAATTTCTTCTGAATAACAACATATACGATTAACAACGGAATAATAAACAGGAGACAACCAGCTAAGACAATCGAAACCACGCTTGACTTTGCTGCCTCCATTCCCGAGTTAATGGCATTGGCAATTGAATTCAAGCTGATATTGTTCAGTGCGACCGCAAGAGTCGTATTTTTCGAGTTGTACATCTGAGCCAAATAGTAGTCGTTCCAATGCCAAACAATCGAAAAGAGTAGTACCGTTATAGCGGCCGAGCCTGAAGAAGGAAGAACGATTTTGAGAAATGTTTTCCATGGCCCCGCTCCATCAATGGAGGCTGCCTCCTCCAGCTCCCTCGGCAAGCCCTTATAAAACTGACTGAATATGTAGATGAACAAACCGCCCTTTAAGCCTACACCCAGCATTGAGGGTAAATAAAACACTAGAGGTGTATCAATTAGGTTAGGCCGGATATCATGCCCGATCAATCGTGAGATCAACTTTAATATTCCCAAAAAATCCATATGGCTGAAATTCACGTAACTCGGTGTAATAATCATCATTGCAGGTACAAGAATATTCAGTATCATTGCTGCCATAAGGATTCTTTTACCTCTGAAATTAAATCTTGCAATACCGTAGGCAGCAACAGCGCAGGAACAAAACTGAATCAACGCTGCTGCGATTTCATACACAAATGTGTTTAACATCGACTTCCAAAAATTCGTCACCTTTATATAAACAATAAAATCTTCAAGCTGGAATGACTTAGGTACCCATTGTACGGTAGGATCATAATAATCAAGTGCACCCTTAAACGAATTGATTAAAATATAAATAAACGGATAAAGCAATACGAAACTAAACGAAATCAGGAATGCATATCTACAAAGGTTTACAGCAAGTGATATAGATACCGATTTTGCTTTTTTCCCAGAGATCGCTGTCAAACTCATTCACCACCAATACTATTATTAATATTCTAAACAATAATTTTCAACATTTGGTATGTACCATAGTGTAACTTTTACATTTGGTATATTCATAGTTTAACACTGTTTTTTTTCTAAATCAATATTTTTATGTTGCTAACATTTTATGTAATGTTGCTTGGTTCTTGTCCGGTTCTTATTTCAGCTTATATAAAAATTGTACTTTAAGCATTATAAATTGGGGGAATATTGTGACAAAATTTATAATTCCGCTAAAAAATTAGATTATTTCATTACATATGACTTTAATATTTAATTTTTACTTAAAAAAGTAATGTTTGAATTTGTTGCTAATTATATCCAAAAGCAGCTAAAATTATTGACACGCAGTTTGATTGATAATTATTCACTCAGCTATCTAGTACCTGCTCTCATCATTCTTCTTAATCCGGTTAGCAGTATCCGCAGTTTTGAACATTCACATAACCAGCTTGTGTAACCCAATTTATGAGTAAGTCCTTGAAAAAAACAACCTTATACGAAAAGAATCCTATCAAACAAATATATTTATACTTTATTATTGATTTCCAACAAAATATAGGTTACCATACGCATATAGAGTTTCGCCTTTGCTTTACTCTTTTCTATTCTTTAACGTTTAAGTGAATGCCATATAATAAATAAGAACAGCAACTGTAAGGTATGATCTTTTGTTTTTGAATTTGCATGAATAATTCAGGTTGATCTATGTTAACTTTTAATAATAACGCACGGAGGTAAGCTATGGACACCGAAAATCTGCCCTTTTTGCACGATTCTCTCGAACATTTTCCAAATCCTCATATCTGCCTTTTGCAGGTCGGTCGCGAAAAATGCAAACCCGGATACAGCTACACCAATTTTCGTAATATGTTCCTGATCCATTTTATCAAATCCGGTTGCGGTACGCTGAGCATCAACCAACAGGAGCTCCATTTAAAAGAAAACGATGCTTTTTTGATCCGTCCCAATCAGCTTGCAGTTTATACGGCAGACGTCGAAAATCCTTGGGAATACTATTACTTCGCTTTAAACGGTGCATTTGCACCCGAGTTGATCCAGCGAACTGTTTTTCATGATGATCAAGTTTCCTGTACACTGAATGATGACCGGTTATATCATATGATCCGTGATACCATAATCGGCATGGAATCCTGCAAAACTGCCGACCTGTTCGGTCTGGAGCAACTGTTCAAATTTTTGCAGGTGCTCATTGTATCCCCTATTCCGAACAATTATAATCCAGTCAGCGAAAAGCCGTATTTGAAATATATAGAAGAAGCACAAAAGTTCATCCAATTTCACTACGCAAAGCCAATCCACGTTTCCGATATCTGCAAATACTTCAATATCAATCGCAGCTATTTCTTTCGAATCTTTAAAAAGCATACTGGTTTAAGTCTGGAGGAGTATCTGATCAGTTATCGGATGAGTCAGGCAAAAAAGCTGCTCGGAGATACAGAACTTCCGATTAGTACAATATCCCAGCTGGTTGGCTATAATAACTTTTCGTCATTTTGCGTGATGTTCAAGAAGACTTTTTCACAAACCCCGAGTGAATACCGCACCTCAAAGGGACTCATCGCATTGAGCGAGCCGAACGGCCTGCTGCAGGATTACACGGGAGCTGATGTCCCCCTTAATTTTCCGAATAGATAATCGGTTTGACCTGACCATTAAATCGGTTGCAAGCAAGCGCAATTAATAACACATGGAAGTCTGCGCATCATGCCCTGTTGTATTTGTGAAGGTGAACTGCCGGAATGGTAGCAAAATTTGCATGAACCAGGAAAATATTATATTCATACCGTTGATACACAAAGACTTAGCCGCCAGCTGA
>Ga0172378_10006363_pt1 | contig 11039 bp, 10 predicted proteins | sample GrowelOW332metaG_FD_119755 | JGI IMG/M metagenome (GOLD analysis project Ga0172378, IMG submission 119755) | Groundwater microbial communities from an aquifer near a municipal landfill in Southern Ontario, Canada - Pumphouse #3_1 metaG | ecosystem: Environmental > Aquatic > Deep subsurface >... | reverse complement strand
TGTTTGCGGAGCCGTTGTTCTTCAGAGGAGACATCCCCTGTCACCAACAGCTCTGTTGCAAGGGGATACCCCGCCGCTTCCATCACGGAGATGGGGCAAAACACCAGCAGATCATCCAGTTCCGCATATCCGCTGTCGTAGATGGCCGACACCACCCCAAGCACCGGACGGAAATGATCATCCTGGGAGAGCACCAGCAACACGGAATCCCCCACGGAGACGGAAAGCGTGCGGGCGATGCGTTCCGAGATGATCACCCACGGTTTTCCGGATGCGTTCAAATCCAGGTCAGAAACATGAAGAGCGGTCTTACGGTTGGCGGTGAAATACTCAGCGGAAACGCCTTTGACCATCACGGGAGCGGTGACATCCGAGCCGTACAGCAACGCGTTACCCGATCGCACCGGATAAGCGTCCGGTCCTTCGTAGGATCCTGAGACGGAAAGGTGCCCGCTTCCCAGAAGCGCATAGGTGTCCGCGATGCCCTGGGCCATGGAATGCACGAAGATCAAGCAGAACGACAACAAGAGCGCGATGATGGCAAGCAGAATGGCATGATCCCGCAGGTGGGGATCTTTTCGGATCGGCTTCTGCAACATGCCAAAGAGCGTTTCACGCATCGTACAGCTTCCTGTCATGAAGGTGCAGCACGCGGTCGCACCGTTTGGCGAAACCAAGGTTGTGCGTGGCAAGAACCAGCGACGCCCCATGTTCCTTCACCAGAGACAACAACAGGTCCTCCACCATGCGTGCGTTGGTCTCATCAAGGGAACCGGTTGGTTCGTCGGCGAACACCATCATCGGATCCTGCGCCAACGCACGGGCGACGGCGACCCGTTGCCGTTCCCCACCGGAGAGCGTGTCGTTTCGATGGTGGAAACGATCCGACAACCCGACCTGACGAAGCAGTTCCTCCGCCTTCTTCCTCGCATCCTTCCCGTCCATCCCTCCGATCATACAGGGGATCATCACGTTCTCCAACGCGGTGAAATCGCCAAGAAGCAGACTGTTCTGGAATACGAACCCCATCCGTTGGTTGCGAAGCGCGCTCAGGGCCGCGTCATCCATCGTTCCGAGGTCATTGCCATCAAAACGGATGGTACCGGCATCCGGGCGCAACAGCGACGCGCACACCTCAAGAAACGTGGATTTGCCGCATCCGCTGTTCCCCACAATGGCGACGCTCTCCCCACGGTGAATCACCAGATCCACATCGGAAAGCACGGACAACGATCCCCCATCCCCTTCGGGAAACGACTTGGACACCCCATGCGCCTCAAACAGCAGTTCAGAATCTTTCATCGGACACCATCTCCATGATTTGCAATGAGAGCATGCGCCTGGTTCCCGCAAACGTAAACAGCAAGACTCCAGCCATCACTCCAAGAGAAATGATCGCCATCGGACCGACAGGCAACGTCAAACGCATGTCCGTAGCGAACAGGTACACGCCAAGGGTTATCGTTCGGAGCAGATACGGAGCAAGAAAAACCAACAGCAGGGACAACGCCCACCCCAATACGATACCCAGGAAACTGACCCAGAGCGCCTCCCAAAGAAACAGGGAGATCACCTGGTTGTCCCGGAGTCCCAACGTCCTCAGCATCCCGATCTCCTTCCGTTTGCATCCGATCAGATCCCGGGTGCTCCGGCGGACGGAAAGCACCACAGCGACCAGAAGCACGGAAAACAGCAATCGGATCACCGTCTGCTCCAGATGGAGCGCCCCATACAGCGCGCTGTTGCTTTCCTTGTAGGTCATGATCTCCGTACCGTCCGGAAGCATTGAGGCGATACGCCGTTTCTCCGCCTCCACCGTTCCGTTGGCATACAACCCAACACGATACGAAGGTGTGTACCGTGATGCATCGGAGAGCGGCATCACCACGGTCTGTTGGTTGAACTGGCTGTCGGACGTGACGAACACCCCATCCACCTGAATCGCTTCCTGCTTGGGCACCACCCGGGCTTGTCTTCCCCGCTGCAGCGTGGTGATGGTGAACATATCCTTGGGCCGCAGACCGAACGTGTACGGCACGCACACTCCTGCACTCCCCGTGAGCAACGAGATTCGGGAAAACGCAGGACTCTCCGGAGAGAGAAACCGCAGAGTTACCGGATTACCTTCAAACAAGGCAGGCATCACCGCATAGACGAACGCGTTGTTTCCGATTGTTCTTGCAAACGATTCCGCTTGTTCCTGACTTTGCGCGTTGATGGAGAGATCATAGGAAGTATAGGCACGGAGCGTGTCCATCCGGTCCGTTGCGATCCGGGACATGAAGGCAAGCGACACGCTCATCGCGGCAATGCAGAACATCAACGAGAGCATGATCCGAATGCTCTCTCCGCGGTGGCGGTTTTCTCGGGAGAAGCCATAGCGTCGTGCAATCCACCGTACTGTGTTCACAGATACCGGACGCCTCCCACGCTTTTCCCATCCTGCCGATAGGTTATCACGGCATACGGTTTGCCCTCACTGTACACCGTCTCTTCGCTGCGGATTCCCTGGGAATACCGGATTTCTTTCTGAATGGCACCGTCCTGGCAGATCACCGACGAGACGAGGGTACCATTTTCATATTCGTTGATCGTAATGGTTCCATTTTCCTGTTGCGCGACGGAACGCACCACGTCCCCATCCTGATATACATACGTTTCATCGGAACGCTTCTCGTCACCCACCATCATCACCCGGTGGACCAAATCGCCTTGTTGGTCATACGTTTCCAACGTGACGGCGTCGCCGTCCGTGCGCTGGTAGACGGTATTGCCTTCCTCATCAACCGTTACGGAGAACGTGTCATTCCCATCCCCTTCCGTAGTACGGGAAAGACGCAAGCCATATCCATTACCAAATCGCTGGAACTGTTCCGTACCCGCCCCATCCGTAACGGTAACCTGGCTGGCAGTGGGGAAAAACACCCCTTTCCCCGACTGAATGACAGCCGAAAGCGTTCCATCGGCACGATTGTAGGCGAAAAGCGTCAAGGAATGGTCATCACCTTTGGTGGCGGCTACGGAAGCGAGCCGCCCTTCCCCGTCATACCGATAGACGTACACCACACCATCCTGTTCCTCGCGGACCAGACGGCTGTCCTGGTATTCCCGTCTCCAAAGGCCATCGCCATCCAGATCCTTGATCGTCACCACGCCATCCGTATGGGATATTTCCTGGACAGCCTCGCCATTGTGGTACAGCGTTCCGTCCGAAAGGGACCATTCCGTCGTTTCTCCTTCCGAAATCTCGCCAAGATCCTGCCCCAGCGCATTGGAACGGTGGATCGGATTGGCGACCACCAATGAGGGGAGCAGAAGGATCATCAGCGGGAGGAGACGCATCGGTTACTCCAATCCCACCAACGTGTTGAGGAACTCCTCTTTGTCGAAGGGATGAATGTCATCGTACCCTTCCCCGGTACCAACGAACGCGATGGGAATGTGCAGTTTGTCTCCGATCTGCACCAACGCGCCCCCCTTTGCGAGGGAATCGTACTTGGAAAGCACCAGAGCGTTGATGACGACCGCCTGGTTGAACAACTCCGCCTGGCTCACCCCATTCTGGCCGGTGGTGCTGTCGATGACCAGAAAACGTTTGTAGTGGTCATCATCAATGCCTTTGGCCCGGACCACCTTGTCGATCTTGGCCAACTCCCGCACCAGATTCTCCTTGGTGTGCATTCGTCCCGCCGTATCCACCAGCACCAACCCCTTTCCCCTGCTTTGGGCGCTGGATATGGCATCAAACACCACCGCGCCGGGATCGGTTCCGTTGGTCTGTTTGATGCACCGGATCCCAAGCCTCTCGGCATGGATCTCCAGCTGGTCGATGGCGGCGGCGCGGAACGTGTCGGCGGCGCAGAGCGTCACGTCATATCCAGCATTGCCGTAGAACCGGGCGAGTTTCGCGATGGTGGTCGTCTTGCCCACCCCGTTGACGCCCAGCATCAGGAACACCGTTGGTTTGTCGGGGTCGACCACCGGATGATACGCATCGATCTTCGTCTCCAGCAGCTTCTTGACCAGCTGCTGCAGTTCTTCCTGTGTCTTGGGCTTTTCGCTTTTGGCTTCCTTCCTGACGGCGTCGGTGACCATGGCCGCCATCTTCGGGCCGAGATCCCCTTCGATCAGGAGATCTTCCAAATTGTCATAATAGCTGTCATCCAGCACCTTGATGCCGAACAACGCTTTGAGTTTCGCTCCAAATTGCTTGAACATCCTTACCCCTCAAAACGCAAGTATTCCACCAGTATACACGATTGCGGTACGAAGAAGCATCAATCCCGCGATGGCACTGGCCCCTTCCAAGGCGACATGCAACCCTTCCGGCAACGCCGAACCGTTTCCATACGCCCCATACAAAGTAGGATACATCAACGTAAGGCCTACCGAACAGACCAACGCGACAAAGCTTTGGTAAAATGCCTTCTGCCGGCCGGAAAGAAGCTTCTCATCCCCCCACCAGGAAGGTTTGAGCTCAAAGGAGAGAAGGCGTTCCGGATGGGAAAGCTGCCGGGCAGATGCCAGGTATCCATCCTTGCGCGCGACCAACAGAAGCGGAAGCTGGCTGTCGGTAAGTAAAAGAGAAGATGAGGTGCCGCTTGGCTCCCCATTGACGAACCATTGGACATTTCCGTCCAACGACACCAGGGAGATTGCAGGAACGACCAGCTGGGTGAGTGACGCGTCCACCGTCACCACCGCACCTTCGTCCACCTGCACCGTCACGTTCTTCTCCTGATAGCCGTAGGCGGAAATCGTTATCTGGTGGGAGCCGGGAGGAACCACCATCAACTCGCCTGCGGTGTGCTGGGGTCCTCCATCCAAGGACACGAAAAGCGAGGAGACAGGCCGATCATTGAACACAAGCACGCCGGCGGGAAACCCGAGGACTTCCTTGACCATCGACAAGGCGATCGTTCCTTTCACATCCTGGAAATCATCCTGGAAGGAAAGGCCGTCGAACAAGGTGGAGGTTGTATCGGTGGCGCGCCGGTACGATGTGATGACCAACCGAAGATGGTCTCCGATCGCTTGCTGGGATGCGAAAAGAATCCGGTCATACCCATAGGCGTCACAAAACCAACGGTACTCCCCTGCTCTGAAAATCGCTTTGGCCGCTTCATCCGCATCCACTTCCTGAACCACGATGGGACGGCTTTCCTGCGCTGGTGGCGTGGAATCCTGTTGCTTGTTCGCATCTTCCCACACGTTTTCAGAAGCATAGGCGGTTTTCACCGCTTCCCATTGGACTTGCTCTGTCGACTGTCGGGCCAGAAGATTGCGATAGTCTTGGTCTTCCGGACCTTTTTGGCCGGTAAGCACCGTTTGGGCGAGGGAGGCAAATACGGGGAAAAACGAAGCGGTTTGGTCACCAAGATTCACCAGCGCGATCTGATAGTCTACTGCGCCGAGCAGTTGACAGGCGCACAGAATCGCGCAGACGACCAAACTCCTTCGCCTCAAGGCGCCGCCTCCTGGTCCTTTCTCCAGGACAGATAGCTTTCGATGAACGGTTCGATGTCCCCATCCATCACTGACTGGATGTTGCCCGTCTCAAAGCCGGTGCGATGGTCTTTGACCATCTGGTACGGCTGGAAAACATAGCTACGGATCTGGCTTCCCCAGGCGATGTCTTTTTTCACGATCGCGTTCTTCGCGTGCTCTTCCTGACGCTTCGCCTCATAATAATCATACAGACGGGAACGCAGCATCTTGAACGCCATCGCCTTGTTCATCAACTGGCTTCGTTCGTTCTGGCATTGGACGACGATGCCGGTGGCGAAGTGGGTGATGCGCACCGCACTGGAAACCTTGTTGACGTTTTGTCCGCCATGGCCACCAGCCCGATAGGTATCCAAGCGGTAATCTTCCGGTTTCAGTTCGATCGTCACGTCGTCATCGATCTCAGGAGAGGCATACACCGACGTGAAGGATGTGTGGCGACGCTTTGCGGCATCGAACGGAGAGATCCGTACCAGACGATGGACGCCAGCCTCCCCTTTCAGATATCCGAACGCGTATTCCCCGCTGACCTTGATGGTGCAGCTGCGGATTCCGCCTCCTTCCTCATCTTCCTGTTCATCCAGCACTTCCGCCTTGAACCCATTGCGTTCGCAGTAGCGGAGATACATTCTCTCCAGCATGGAAGCCCAGTCGCACGCCTCCGTGCCACCGGCTCCTGCATGAATGGAAAGGAAGCAGTTGTTTTTGTCAAACTTCTCGGACAGAAGGGTTTTCAGTTTGAGTTTTTCGAATTCCTCGTTCAGCTCAACGATCGTCTTGTCCACTTCCCCCTGTACGGCGGGATCATCCGGTTCGGTTGCGTACAGGTCGATCAACTCGGCGGTTTCGTCGACTTTCTCCACCAGTTCCTTCCACGGATAGTAGGATTCCTTCAGATCAGCGATCTGGGCGAACGTCTTGTTCGCCGCGTTCTGGTCGTCCCAGAAATGCGGGACGTTGGTCGACGCCTCCATCTGGGTGATCTTGTCCAATACGTGGGCGTCCTCAAAGACGCCTCCATTCGTTGTGGGCTTCTTCTTTGATCGTTTCGAACATGGCTTTATTCTGCAGGAACATATACTTACCTCTTTCGTCTTTTTGTTTGGTTGATGTCTGTATGATACGAAGGATTGGACAAACGTGCAATCACTTCTTCTCCACCCTGAGCCCCAGAGTGAAGGAACAGGTCGCGCCCGGAGGAAGATCCACCGGGAAACAGGGAAGCAACAGGACGTCCATCAGAATGGTTTCTTCATGCTGGACGGTCTTCGTGGTGATGGTATGATCCTCTTTGACCAACGTACAGGGAGTCGCAGAGAACAGCGTGACGGTGGATCCCACCAAAAGGCGCGCGGATCGGATGCCGCTCTGGATCATCTTCCGCTCAAGGCATGAGCGGGACTTGTGCTCCATATCGGTGACGGAACAGGTGACGGAATCAGCCTCTTTGGGAGGAACCACGGACAGAGGAAACGCCATGCCATACCATCCGTTGCATGGGGTGACTCCGGTGTTGGACAACGAAACGTCCACCAGCACGGTATTCTGCCGGAATTTGAACTTTTTCGCATACGTCAACGTGCCCTGGACCCCCACCATGGAAAATTCCCCTTTGGGGCCAAGGGTGTCATCCACCGCGTACCGGAGACGCACGGCGTGCTGAGCGATGCTTGCCGTGGCAGGATCGGAGAAGAACAGATCGGTGAACAGACGAAGCATCTCACCAGTGGATCCGGAATGAATGGCGTCGCTGGAACCAAATTCCAGGAGCGGCACACCAGCACCGGCATAGTTCGTCAGTGTGGCGAGATGAACCAGTTCGGAAACCGCTCCACCGAGCGGCGTAAGGACGGCCAGGAAGTTCTTGCCTTGATAGGCGTATTCCTCGATGCCGTCACGATCAAAATCATATCGCTGGGGAAGTTTGGGATCGAGCAACAGTTGCGCTTCGGTAAGCTTGTGATAACACCACTGCCGGACGGAAGGACGAAGTGCGGAGGCGTCCGCGTCCATGACAAACGGATTGCCCGCCCCACAGCAGAGGAGAAGCTTTTCCATCTGTTTTTTCACGTCCCGGGACTTCCTCCGTGCCTTGGCGATCTCCAACAACGTGGAATACCGGTTGTACAGATAGGAAAGCGCCTGATCCTTGACGAACAGCTGGTTGAAACAGCCTTCCCCAACCTTCACCGCGTCGTGCCCGTACCATCCGTCGCATTGGTATCCTTTTTCCTCCACGGGCTCGAACGAGGAGAGCAGGGAGGTGGGACGGGAGAACAGCAGGTCACAGAGCTTTTGCGTCGTCTCCGGCGAAAGCGCCGCTTTTGCCAATTGGTCCAGATTGAGGAACAACACCGTCTGGGAGAGGGTCGGCACCAACGTCTCCATTTCCTTCAGATATGCCACGGAGGTCAACGTCCCTTCGGAAAGTTGCCAGGTCAACGTCGATACCCGGTCATCGATCGGGAAGATGTGCATCATCTTGTCCTGTTCCCGCATGACGAACGGTGCGATTGGGGTATCCGTGGAAGCGCCGCTTCCGCTGATCACCAGATTGCGGATCCCGCACAACGACGTGGTATGAAGCACGTATGGGGAAAACACCTGGGAATAGCAGAACATGGTGTCGATACGCTGCCCATAGGTGAGACGGATCATCGTCGTTGACTTCTCGATCTGCCCTCCCCTGTCTTTGGAGGAAAGCAACGAAAGTATCCCCTGGTAATAGGCGCCGCCGATCATGCAAAGCTGGTTTTTCTTCACCAGATCGCTGATCAACATGTTCACTTCCGGGTGGTACGCTTCCAGCCATTCGATCATCGCACCGCTCAACGCCAACGAAAAGCATGCGTCTTTGCGGTGATACAACAAGGTAAGGATCGGTTTCAATATGGAATCAAGCACCCCGTCGAACGAACGTTGCGGGGTGCCGAAACCAAGCTCAGTATATCCACCGATGACAAACGGCATGCAGGATTACCGTTTGGAAATGACCTTCACCGGACAAGCGTTCTTTGCGTCTTCCGCCTGCGCATGAGGTTTGGTCTGGTCGAATGAAGAAAGGAAGTTGTCCACGGTGAACCCGGATTCCGGGAATTTCACCTGGCAGATCTTGCACCCGATGCATCCGACGGAACACTTTTTCCTGACCACCGCTCCCGTCTCATGGTTGGAGCAATCCACCACATACTCACTGTCTTCATACAGCATCCGGATGACACCGGTCGGACATACCTTCACACACTTCTCGCAGGAAATGCATTTGGCCTCATCCACCACGATGTGTCCTTCCTTGTTTTTGGAGATGGCCCCAACGGGACACACCTTGATGCAGGAACCCAGATGGAGGCATCCACTCTTACATTGGTTGTCACCGCCAAACAGAAGAGCTGCGCTGTTGCAGTCATCCAATCCCTTGTACAGGTATTCCTTGCCGGTGACGTTGCAGTCCCCTTTGCAGAACACATGGGCGACCTTTCGGCGATTATCCCCTTCCACCGGAGCGTTGGTGCCCATGATCTCCGCCATCTTGGCGGCCGTTGCCGCGCCACCAGGAATGCACAGGCCGATCTCCGCCTCGCCTCGCGCCACGGCGTCGGCATAGGCGTTGCATCCGGCAAAGCCACATCCACCACAGTTTGCGCCGGGCATGACCGCTTCCAGCTGCACTTCCTTCTCGTTCTTCTGGATGGCAAGTTTTTTCTCCGCCCAGGAAAGAAGATATCCAAACAACGCGCCGAGACCGGCGACGACAATTACCGCACTGACAATAGCCATTTCATCTCCTCCTCAGGAAAGCGCCGGCAGGTGCAGGTTGGTCAGCATCGACGCGTCGAACCCTTTGAACGCCAAAGCCATCAGACCGGCGGAGATAAAGGCGATCGGCATGCCACGGAACGAACCAGGAACCGGTTTGTAGTCCAGCCGCTCACGGATGTTGCTCATCAGGATGATGGCAAGAGTGAAGCCAAGCCCGGAAGCCAACCCTGCGAAGAAACTCTCCAACGCGTTGAACTTCTGGTCAATGTTGATCAAAGCGATACCCAGAACCACACAGTTGGTGGTGATCAACGGCAGGTAAATCCCAAGCGCTTTGTACAGCGGAGGGCTGATCTTCCGGATGACCATCTCGACGAACTGCACCGTCGAGGCGATCACCAGGATGAAGGCCAGTGTCTCCAGGTATTCCAGATGGAACGGAACGAGCAGACCGTGGTACACTGCCCATGTGAGCACGGAGGTGATTGCCGTAACGAACGTCAGCGCCATTCCCATGCCCAACGCGTTCTCGCTGTTTTTGGAAACACCGATGAACGGGCAGAGGCCGAGGAACTTCACCAAAATCCAGTTATTGATGAAAATGTAGAAAATCAGAATCGCAAGAATGGTCATTTCTTCGCCTCCACCTTGTCAACAAGCGCTTTGAACAACGGCATCAGATATCCCATCAGAAGCAATGCGCCGGCGGAAGCCACCATGACTGACACCGGATATTTTCCGAACAAAGGAACATGGATCACGCCATCCCAATTCTTCGTGGCGAACAGCGTGATGGTGCCATGGCCAAGAACCTCACGGATCAAGCTGATCAACACCAGGTTCATCGTAAGTCCAAGACCCATCCCAAGTCCGTCCAGTGCGCTGTCCTCTACGGTATTGTACTTGGCGAACGCTTCGGCGCGTCCCAAAATGATGCAGTTGACAACGATCAACGGAAGATACACACCGAGAGCTTCATCCAGCGCCGGCATGTACGCCTGCAGGTACATCTGGATCAACGTCACCAACGTGCTGATGATCACGATGTAGGCGGGAATATGGATGCTGTCAGGAATCACCTTCCGCAAACTGCTGATGATGACGTTGGAGAAGAACAGGACGAACGTCGCCGCAAGTCCCATTCCCAAACCATTGGAAACCTGTGTGGAGACGGAAAGCGTCGGGCAGAGACCGAGCACGATGATGAACGTCGGGTTCTCTTTCAGGAATCCTTTGGTGAATTCCTTGATTTTGCCCGCCTTCCCTTTTGCCTCTGTGCCGTTTCCCTGATCCATCGGCATTTCCATATTCATCGTATGACAGGAAAGTTCTTGTTCACTCATGTTGCGCTTCCTTTGGCCTGGACATAGGCCGCTCCTTTGGCAAGCGTCGTGCTGACCCCTCGGAAGGTGACGGACGCGCCGCTGACCGCATCACTGTCCTCCTTGGACAGCGAGCTCTTGGATGTCGGAACCGGCTTGCTTGTCGTACCGGTGCCGACAAATTTCGTCATATACCAGTCTTCCTCACTCTTCTTCCCTACTCCCGGCGTCTCATTGTTGGTCATCATCTTGGCCGCGATGATCTCGCCGGAGGTACGATAGGAAGCAAGCATGGTGAACGCGCCACCATAGCCTTGTCCGTTCAGGCTAAGAATATATCCGATGGTGTTCTTGCCATCAGTAAGCAGGTATTCACCGCTTACCGTCTCATTCCCTTCCACCGTGGTGTATGCGCCTACGGTGTATCCGCCCGCCAGTGGGGAAAGCGCCGCT
>Ga0172378_10006362_pt1 | contig 11039 bp, 4 predicted proteins | sample GrowelOW332metaG_FD_119755 | JGI IMG/M metagenome (GOLD analysis project Ga0172378, IMG submission 119755) | Groundwater microbial communities from an aquifer near a municipal landfill in Southern Ontario, Canada - Pumphouse #3_1 metaG | ecosystem: Environmental > Aquatic > Deep subsurface >... | reverse complement strand
TTGTGGAAAAGATTTATACAATTATTGAGATAGTAAATTAACACTCGTAAAATTAAAATATTGTAAGGAACATAAATTAAATGTAAGAGGAGCTTATCGATGGCGAAAACATTTAGATCCTAAGATTAGAAAAGAATCTATTTCAAAATTAGATATTGTTCAAGTGGTTCGTAACTCAGAGTCAGAATTTCAAGATTCTGGGGTACGGTTACCAATATTTACTCCTATCACAAGATTTCACACATTAACAAATTTACCGCAAATTATTGATTTGCGGTAAGAAACTGCGCGATTGCTTTTTAACTCTTTACTTAACGCCGCATGAAGTGTATATTGTGGCGTTTTCCCTTTGCTTGAATACCAGATGTCAGCTTATGCCATTGCCACGATAGATTCTTTGCTATTCATTGGTTCACCAGTGCGGCTGAGAATTTCGATGGCAGCCTTGAGCATTGACATTTTCTTTTGTTTGCTTTGCAAAAACTTTCCAAAGCAAAGCGAAGGGCAGCATTATAATCAGTTAAGAGCATTTTTTGTTGGGCAAAATTATTTAGACTGACAAGGGAATGGTATACGCCAAATACCATCCTTAAACCCTCTGTTTGACACAAAGTAAAGGTACTTCTGGTCAGGTGTGACTAATGGATAGTCATCCATAGAACCATTTGTCGTTAACTGCCTTGAAGTTGTACCGTCTTCATTAATAATCCAAATGTCGTAGTTGGCTACATTCCGACTGTCCTTGCCATCATCCGATGCATATACAATATATTTGCCATCTGGACTCCACACAGGATGCTTCTTCCCTTCTTTATTAATAGGGGTGTTGGTCAGTTGAACCGGATTTTGCCCAGTGACTGAAATTTTCCATAATTGTTTGTCTTTTCCAATGAAAACAATCGTCGTGCCATCCGGAGATAATTCAGGCATAGATCCTTCTCTAAGTTGCGTTGGATACCCGTTTTCTCCGCCAATCGACCAAACTTGTTCCGTGCCAAAAATTCTTTGTTTATATATAGGTTTATACGTAAAAACAATCATGCCTTTTTCGGCAGAAGCTTGATAATTCATTCCTTCTGACGTTTGTCTGATTACTCCGATGCCGCCCTCGCGCTTTGCAGGAATGCTAAAAATATCGGCGAAATGGCGTCGCATTCGGTTTGAATTGAATAAGATTGCATCACCAGTGCTATCAAAAGCAGGATTTATATCCCGAAATTGACCATTTGTTATTTGTGTGATACCACCTCCATGTACACTCACGGAACGTAATGTGGCAATTTGTTTTTCTTGTCCTCTTTCATCTTTGACATTTTCGGCAAGGGAGAAAACCAAAGTTGTTCCATCACGAGAGATGTCCATCCCAAGAATACTTAGATTTTCCCCGAGCCTAACAATGCTCGATGCCGCAGCAACATCTCGTTCAATGTCTTCTACCCATGCACGGACCGTCCGCAATTCAAGGGTGTATCCCTTTTCGGAAATTACTTCTTCTAATCTTGTGATCTCTCGCACAACTTCATGGTTGAGTGTAACGTTAACATTGCTTCGATAGTTATCCTTTGTCATCGTTAGCGTCTCAGATTCATACCCGTCTTTAGAGATTTTTACATTATACCTAGATGGCCCGTGTTGCGGAGTGTTACCAAATTTAAACTTATGCTTAACCATTGGAGTCTCCCAAACGGAAGAATAGCTCGGCCATTTTGGATCCGCAGTAATTTCCAATTTTGCTTCACTAGGCTCAGATTTGATAGAAATTATTCTAGTTGTTGTACATCCTGCAAATACTAGTATAAACGCTAGTATACAAAGATTTTTTAGCAATGAATCATTAATCATAATAGTTTTCCCTTAAATCAATGTGGTTTAGTAGGTCTTGCGAAATAACTTACAGTTCTTGGCCAAAAATAGAACTAATGTGAAACTGAAATGAATGTCTGTTGCATTGAACAAGTAGTTCCTCTTCCTGTATGTGTTGACAAACAGTAACATTTGTTGACAGATAGTAACATTTATTGAAAGATACCCCTATTATTTGAAAAATCAAGTGTTATAATCTATAAACTACAAAAAAAACTCAAATTTCTACAATAAAGATACTTACGGAGTTGATCAACAAATTGCTTTCCCGATAAAGCCTATATCAATCATAAAACATCGGACCCTGTCTGCGAAACTCGCTACCATCATCAGAACTCTTTTTGTGCCCTGCTCTCAAAACTAAAATCAATAAAAAAATCATTTGACACTTACGAATTTGAAAAATTTTATTGGATACGACTGTGACAGGCAATGAGGCCTGCGATTATCAATTACCCTGAAAAAAAGTCACAGCTAATGACCCCATATTTAATGTTTGAAATTTCGGTAAAGGAATACTATACCGCCAAGCCCGAATAGGCAATACATGTCGAGCCGCCTGCGGGTTGTTCAAAAACACCGAAAGTGCGCCTTTCTGCTTCCGCGAGTAATTTGCGTGCTCTGACTAGAGCCGTTTCCAATTCTCACTTTACAGCGGTTGCAACAGTCTAACGTTTATTCCTGTACATCCGACAAATCAAAATCAACGTTTCCATGCGGTTGGGATCGTTCAGAATTGGTATGTCAAAAAATACACGCCAAGCATACGCCCAACACCCCGCTCTTGTACTTGGTACTGGGCATACCCGACAGACACATCACGAACATAAATGTCGAGATAGTCCCCCATTCATTGTTTTTCTGTTTCTTGATTCCGGTTTTTCGAACACAAATATAGCATCGTTTACACTTGCCTTTATCCAGCATTCGAACCGGAGTTTCGTCAGCATGAATAACTGGACAGTTCATGATCCGTTCCACCAAGCGGGAATAAACCAGTTTTACGAGAAAAGAAAGGATCACTGCCCAGTCAAACATTAAGCTTCGACTGGGCATGATCTCATACCGTTTCAGATCCTCGTTCTGACAATAAAACGAAAGATAGTTGACAAACCTTTGTCGTAGATTAAATGAATAGAGACACTCACATCATAGTTCGTACAGTCGGAGTCTCCAGAAAGGACGTTTGGCAGCGTTCCCTGACCTCAATGCAGTGATAGCAGATGTCGCAAATTTAGCAACTTCGCGCAATTACAGTTTTTTCAGACATCACGGATACTCCCTCTAGCAACCTTCTGACAAGTATTTATGAAAGCAACCAAAGAACGTGAAGAAGCGAATAGAAGGTTAAAGCGGTTCCTTCGCCATAGCCGAGCTTTCAAATATGGCAAGTATAGTGTTATCATCTTCAGTGCCCTTTTAAATCAGGTTTTCTATCGACAGACCGAATTGCCTGTTCACTAATAATATTCAACAAAGAAGGGTTGAATGAACCACTTTTCAAAAAAAAAGAAAATATTTCTTGTAGGCATAAAAAAGCCCTGATAAAGACAGGAAGTTCCGCAGATAGGGTCCGATATTTTACGATTGATATAGGCTTTATCGCAAAAGCAATCGGCTGATTCAATCTGTAAGTATCTTTATTGTAGAAATTTGAGTTTTTTTGTGGTTTTTAGATTATAACACTTGATTATTCAAATAATAGGGGTATCTTTCAATAATTGTTACTATCTGTCAATAAATATTACTGTCTATCAACGCGTACGTTTCTCGTACACTGCTGTATCCTGAAATGAATATCAGGGGGAGAATTCTCATAAAGCAAGGCGATGGTCCGCAATCAAAGCATCGTAAAAACCAACCCACCCTTCTTGGATTGCATTGAAATGACGTTTTGGGTGGACAATACAATACCAGAGCGGAGAACAGGCGAGCGACCTGTGCTACTCGATCGCTGCGAACGAAGGGGAGTATACGTTCACCTCATCGTCGCTAACGGCTTCAGCCGAGAGACAACACACTCTCCTAACAAAGGCAGACTGGAACAAGACGCCAGCCTTCGAACGTGGGCGAATACAATGAGAATAACAACGAGAAAACAGTTACGTTTGACGTTTTGACATCTTTCCAATCTTCCACTCTCACAACAGCCACGATTTCTAGCATACCCCAAACCACTGCCACTGCCGCTGGGAACGTAATATACAAAAATAGCATCCCATCTTAAATATCTCCTCTTTGGGCCGCTGCACCTTTGCGAAAAAACTGGTTATGTAGACCACGCGTTTCTATCCGTCCATCATCAGCAACCACGACGGAAACGCGTTTTTTTATCATCACCAAAGCGGGAATAGACCCACCAATACACTGATTTTTATAAGTAGTCCGTAATACAAAATGGAAAACAGATAAAAGGAAATGACATGTCTAGATTACAAGCAATTAGAAAATCAATCATGGATACTTTAGGTAATCAACTTCTTTTCTTTCCTGAACAACCAAAGAATGTGCATATTTTGCTAATTTCGAGGATGTTTCTGCTTGGTCTTGCTGGGTTTCTGTGTGGAGCATTGTTTTATAGCACTGCCTTTGCAGATAGTAGTGCAGAGATAATTTCTTTTAATCCACCAACGGGGCAGTTGGAAAGAGGGCAACAGGTTCAAGCCACTATAACAGTTAAGAATACAGGAAACGATCCACAGGCGTTTTGGGTTGGGCTGAGTTTTGCTGGCCCTGGAAAGACTCTTGAAGACTGGCCTGAAGGCTGGTACAACGCGCATCCTCAAAAAAGCAACCCATTGCCGCCTGGAGAAATGGAGAATGTATCATTTTCTTTTATCATTCCTGAGTCACTGCCTAAAGGTGAATATAAGGCTGATACTGCTATTTGGGGTGGTTATAATTCCTCTACAAACTTGATGGTTGAGCCAATCTATGCAAAAAGAAGGAGCGTTGATGCCTTTGTATTGGAAAGAGAGGCAGGTACTGATGACTTGTTTCCTTTAGAAATACACAGTTTAAATGAGGGATATACAGATACTCACAACTTTAGGTGGTCATATAAGAATGACTCAACCTATCCGGGTATCCAGTGCAAATTGGAAAAACTTCCTCCACTGGGAACTGGAAGTGTAAGGTTTAGATTTGGTTTGGAAAAAGCAATTGATTCTAAAGCTAGAAAAATCCTAGGATATACTGAGAATGGATTAGGCAATAGTCAAATTGTATTCGTTTTTCCCAACAATATGTCATTTGATATGATAAAAACGAATATTGAAGGAGAGGTTAAAGAATGGCAGCAATTTACAAAAGACGGAATTGAATCAGTTTTTTCAATCTCGGGATTACTAGGCGGATCTTTGATTCCCACTGATAGAACAGAAGTCTTAAAAGAGCTGGTTAAAATAGGTTACGAAGTAAGTACAAAAGCCGGATTCTTAGAAGCAACTTCAGGACTTGTAACACAGGTGCCATTTTTTTTAGAAAAAATGGAAAATACAACAGTACTTTCCATCCTTTTCGATAGTGAGAAATGGGGGCAAGATATTGATAGTTTTCAGTCTTTTAGCATTGAATTTGACGTTTCTTTTTCTGGTGTTCCTCAACCATTTATAATTATGCCTGATATTAGATATCAAACAAAGGACCTTAGAAGTCTGGGATTTCTATATGGTGAAGGTGGATTATGCCCAATACAATATGTTACTGCTGAAATGGCGTATGCTACTAAAGAATATCGGCGAGAATTTAATATTTATCCTGACGCACTCGGGATTTCGGATGATTATTATGAGTTGAATGTTGAAAAAGCAGATTCCTTTATTTCAATCAGCATTTCTCCTAAAGACAAAAATGGCAATGCAGGTGCTGTGGCACCTTTTTCTCGGACATACCTTTCCGGAACTTCGGTTACAGTGAGTGCTCCTCAATCGGACACTACTGGTAAAACCTTCAGCTATTGGGAATACAACGGCAACCACTATTCTCAAAATCCGTTAGCTGTAACCATGGACAGCAAAAAAACGGTTCGTGCCGTCTATGTTGAAATCGATCCTTCGTCCCAGATAGAGGTCGCTGGCAATGCAAATCCTGATACATTAGAAATCTCAATTGCTCCTGGAGATGAACGTTGGTTTGGCATCCCTGTCCTTAACACGGGGCAGTCATCTGTGACCGTTGATTGTAGCAAATCTGGCACTGCTGCAAATTGGGCGACACTGGAAAGTTCGTCGTTTACACTAGAGAGCCAAAAATTCAAAAAACATAAGGTCACGATCAATGTGCCAGACGAGACGACTAGCGGTATGTATAGCCTCAATGTTAAGTATAATTCGGTTATATATCCTATCTCAATAAAAGTGGCTGCTTCGGGAGACGATTATTCTGAAGAAGTATACTCCGACAGCGTTTGGATTGATGGTGAAAATTCTGAAAAGAAATACACATTTAATAACTCTAACTCAAGTCACTCTTACTTTGATATTTCAGGTAAGTACCAGACTCACGCTCAAACCTATCACCGTCTATCTAAATCAGAGTATTTGAACGCTGGAAACTTTCGGATGTATGTCTACGTAACAAATCTAAATGCCGAGGCCAAACATGATTTGAATGTTTACATTAATGATAATTACGCAATGCAAATAAAGGCTGAAAATCTGCCACAGAATGCAAGTACGTGGTTTTCCCTGCCTAACATATCATGGTCCAAGCTTAATGAAGGGCAGAATATTGTCACTTTCAAATTAAGGACTTATAACGCTAATAACGAGACTCTTAGGTGGCGCATATACGATAACATATATATCACCACGGATGAAACAACATCCGCTTGGAGAGCATCAAAGTCTTTTGATTTTCCTTATAATACTTGGAAAGATATAGATGACGGCTATATGAACAATGCTAGGGTATACGCTGACATTAAACAAGTGTCGCGTACGGGAAAGATGTATCTATACAACAATGGAGAAGAGATTGCGTCCAAATCAATCAGATCCAGTGACTCAGGGAAGCGAAAGTACTGGACACTCTCAAAAAGTGATTTGGAGGAAGATGATAATCTATTTGTCATCAAAGGGGATCCTGACGACGAAACGAAGGTTGATCTGGAAAACATCAAACTTGTTGTTTCATTCAATAAAAATGATCCAGTTTTAGAAATAACCAAGTCTTTAAGCAGTGAACAAGTGCTAGTTAATGAGCAAGTAACAGTTACTGTCACTGTTACGAATACCAGAGAGAGTAGCACTACAGGGTATGACACAGACCTCAGGGATGTGTTACCGGATGGATTGGAAATAGTTTCTGGTAATTTAAATAAAGACTACAGCAAAATTGACTTCGAGGAAACGGAAACGAACACCTACACAATCAAGGGAAGTCAACCAGGAAGGTACATTTTACCAAGTGCTAGAATTGCTTATGAAAACATTCATGGTGATGATATTATTGACGAGTCCTCTCCTATGGAGCTTGTGGTTATTGCGGGTTCTCTAGAGGTTAGTGCCACAATATTATCACCGACAGTACTAAGTAGAAAAATTGAATATAATGTCATTGTGACTGAGCCGGTTACCTCCCAGCCAGTTCAGGATGCAGTAGTACAAGGAATTTTGCAAAAGGAAAACAATGGTAATTGGGAAACGGTTCAAACAATCACAATGGGGTGGTCTCCTGAAAAGAATTCTTATTTGGGGTATAGCGCGGATGTGGCTGATTTAGGAAGTTACCGTGCTTATGTCGTAGCTCAAAAGGATTTGTATGGCGATGGCCAATGCAGTTATGAAACATTTAATACCAATGACACCGATGACGATGGTCTCCTCGACACTTGGGAACAGGAACACTTCGGTGATCTTACACAAAGAGCCGATGACGACTATGACGGGGATACGGAGACGAATCTGACGGAGTATACCAACGAGACGGATCCCGCCGATGCACGATCTGTCCAGAATCAGCAAAATGAGTACCTCGACTTCCACTTTGCGTTGAATCGTACAGCGACTCAGACGAATGCATCGACATTTGTGCCTGACGGCACCGAAATTTGTCTTATTTGTCGATCCCCGGAAGAGGATACGGTATTTCAATCGGGAACTCTTACCAAACCAAGGGGAGCTTCCGGCACCAATTCCATTGCTCTGACCGTAGAGACTGATCACGATGGTGACGTAGAGGCCTGCCATGAACTGGACTATTCCACAGTCGCGGATTTACTGTCTGCATTTCCTGGTGGGGAGTACAAGATTGACCTCGTAGTCTTAAAACAGGACACAAATAGCCATCTTCGCTTCAAAATCAATATTCCGACATATACGGAGGACAGTTTCCCCTCCTATGTCATCGTGCAGTCTCCACAGCCGGGAGACTTTGGTGTCTCATCCACCCCCATGTTGCAGTTTGACACAAGCGCATGGGATTATTTTGAGATCGAAAGAACAGACAATGGAGAAGAGAACTACTTTGAATTTAACGAGACTGGATCATGCACGGTACAAATCCCGCAGGAAAACGCCCTGCCCATCAATGTTGATTTTTCGATGGAGGTCAACAGCAATGACTTCGGGAACAGCTGGTTGGGAAGTCAGACACAGATGAATTTCTCAACTAAGACCAACTTCTCGCCCACGGTAACTGGTCTTAATCCCACGCATGGTTCCTCCGCAAGCGGAACGAATGTAGTCATCACAGGCACAAACTTCGAGAATGTTAGTGCGATCAAATTCGGCACGATAGATGCCATATCATATACAGTCAACACCACCACCCAAATCACCGCAACGGCACCAACTGGCACAGCGGGAAGCACAGTCGATGTATCCGTGACAACCAGTGCGGGAACCTCTTCAAACACGACTGCAGACGACTATGGTTACGATCTTGAAGCCGCCTACACGTTGTTGGTAAATTCCTCTAACGCGAGTTCGGTGCCCATTTCCAGCACTACGGGTCATGGTGGCACAACAAACTACAGCAAGACCGACTTGATTCTGGGGGCGGAGGTAACTTTAAGCGCACCATCAACAGTTGGCGAGAAATCTTTCAATGGTTGGACAGGATCCGTGACGTCAACAAATGCGACAATCAACCTGACCATGGATGACAATAAGACGGTGACTGCTAATTATACCGATGACCCGAATCCTAACAATATCACCTTTACTTATTCACTTCATGCTGGCTGGAATTTGATCTGTGCCAAACTGAACCTTACCGAAGCATCCCAGCAAAAGCTACGGGAAAAAAGAGCCATGAAGCTGTCGCAAGTGGACAATGCTTATGTCCTCTGCGACAAACTGTCCATACCTGAAGCATGTTGGGTATTTGCACCGGATGAAGAAGAGATCACTCTCACCGGCACTTCTCCAGAGAACTTTGATTTTGAGGCCAGTCTGCACTCGGGATGGAATTTCGTCGGGCCTTTGGAAGACTGGTCTTTAACTGCCATTGGTGCCAGCGCTTGGGGCTGGGATGGATATAACTTTTATCCGACAGACAGCTTGCTTTCCGGACACGGTTATTACCTATACTGGCCAGACGATCCGGTTACGCCAGCCGGGGGCGAGGAACCTATCTTATTTTGACTTGTCTGCAGGATCATCCGCTGCGAGCTACCCCATCAGCTATCGAGCTACCCCTCCTACGTCGGGTTGGACAGACGAATACAAAACGACCAAGCTGGTATTGCGTCGTATCCCTGCTGGCAGCTTTGTGATGGGCTCGCCAGAGGATGAACTGGGACGTTATGATGATGAAACCCAGCATCCGGTGACCCTGACTGAGGACTTTTATGTGGGGGTGTTCGAGGTGACCCAGAAACAATGGGAGCGAGTGATGGGTACGTGGCCAAGTTATTTCGAAAACGCTACCTATCGTGATATCCGACCGGTGGAACAGGTCTGTTATGACGACATTCGCGGAAGTAATACCGGTACGGGGTCGCCGGCTAACAATGCCGTAGACGCGGACTCCTTTCTAGGGCGGCTACGTGCAAAAACCAGCTTGACCTTCGACCTACCTACTGAAGCACAATGGGAATACGCCTGTCGAGCAGGAACCACGACTGCTTTGAACTCGAGGAAAAATTTGACCAGTAGAATAAGTTGCCAGAATTTGACCGAGGTCGGGCGATATGGGTACGATGGGGACGAATATTGTTCATCGGATGTTGATGTCTCAGCCGGCACTGACAAAGTCGGCAGCTATCTGGCAAATCAATGGGGCTTATATGATATGCACGGGAATGTCTTAGAATGGTGCCTAGATTGGTATCAGCAAGAACTTGGGATTTCAGCCCGGACCGATCCCCAGGGCGGCGCTACCGATGGGTCCACCCGCCTACGCATAATCCGGGGCGGTGGCTGGTTCTTCTCCGCGTTGGTCTGCCGTTCGGCGTACCGCAACGGGTCCTCGTCGTCAAACCAGAGCAACACTCGAGGCTTCCGCCTCGTGAGGATAGTTCCATAGTTCTTGCCATTATTTCGCCGTGTTGCGCAAATTTAGCAACAGGGCGTAAAACGGACTTAAAAAGATGTTTTGGAAATTATGGTTTTGGCAAAACTTTTGATGAATTTTTTGACGCGGAAATTTCTTCATTCTCGTGTTTAATCGATGTATTAAATGGGAAACAATTAAAAAATAGAGAAAAAATTTAGGACACATTCTCAATGAAAATAAAAGTTCTTAATTATAACATTCAGTCCACAGTTGGAGCTGATAGAATTGCAGACTGGAAACGTACCGCTGAAATGATTCGCGGATTTAACGCCGACATCATTGCTGCTGAAGAAATTGGAATAAACCATGGCCGTGCACCCGGCGTTAATGTTCCTAAACAGATTGCCGAATCTCTTGGAATGAACGTGATTTTCGGCAAAGCCATAAACGTTTTTTATGATAAAGACAAACAAGGTGAATACGGCATAGCAGCATTTTCAAAATACAATCTTGAATTAATTGAAAAAGTATTTCTGCCGATTCCGGATAAAAAACACGAAGCGCGCTGTTTTATTGTGGTAAAAGTTCTTGCTCCAAAACCGTTTTATTTTATTGTAACGCATTTTTCTTTTCAGGGAGAATTTGAAAACGATGATGCCTACCGATTAGATTCCGCAAAACAAATAACGAAAACCGTAAAAGGCAAAAAATATTTTCCGGCAATTCTCTGTGGA
>Ga0172378_10006361_pt1 | contig 11039 bp, 9 predicted proteins | sample GrowelOW332metaG_FD_119755 | JGI IMG/M metagenome (GOLD analysis project Ga0172378, IMG submission 119755) | Groundwater microbial communities from an aquifer near a municipal landfill in Southern Ontario, Canada - Pumphouse #3_1 metaG | ecosystem: Environmental > Aquatic > Deep subsurface >... | reverse complement strand
CCTCTTTTGTTTGTTTTGCAAAACCAATAATAGGACTTGGAAAACTCCTCTTCTTGTCTTTATTGCCCTTGGCCATGTATTGGGGCTCACTTTTCATTTTACAGAAACAATATTACATCTTCGATGAGGATGATTCCTTATCTCTAAAAATCCATCTAAAATGGCTGCGCTGTGTCGCTCTGCTAAACTTCGTTTTGTTGCTGAAAGAGAGTTCCAAAGCAAGCTATTGCAGCAGTCTTCATTTAAAGAGAGCCAAAAGGGGTCATGCCGGATGCGGCGTCCCGAGCTTATCCGTTGGCATTGCCAGGGAGTGATGCACATGCTAAAAGGTATCCATGCCGTGAGAATCATGCTTGCGTTACCTGCTTTAGTTTGGGAGTAAAAGAATCAATTTTGGGAGCAATTTTCGCCTTGCTGAAATTGTAGTCGCATTTGTACGTACGCACTTGTTCATGCAACTTGCTAGAGTGTACTGCAGAACCTCTTTTGGGGAGGATCGTTCCTCTCACTACTTGCTCTCTTGGAAGTCCATATTACTTCGTTGCAGGAAGGAGGCCTTATTCGGGTTGAAATAATGGGATGAATCCTTTTTCCGGTTTCGTGGTATGGGATGAGATCATTTATGGAACGGGTTGAATAAAGCGATTAAGCGAGAAAGTAGATCGCTTTTTTGGTACTTAACAGTAGGCTTTCGTTTTTGTCTAGCGGTCTTTTTTTATTTTATCTCCGTGAATTTATCCCGCGTTTTCTCATTTCTTTTGCTTTTATCCGCATTTGCCTTTGCAGAGCATTTCGCTGTGAATTTTGGTGGACGGATACGGCCTCTTTTTTCTCTTGAAAATTTTTTGGCATACGATTTTTGTGGAAAATCGTCTTGCGGGGGCGTTGCCGCAGATTCGTTGCTGATTGCTGTCCGGAGTGGTGTTGCTGATTCTTCGGAAATTTTTAGGGTGGATCGCTCGGATGCGGTGGATATTCTTCATTTGGAAAAGGGCAAGCGCTTTTTTAGTTACGAGGAATTCAAGGCTTCCCGCGGACTTCTTGCGCAATATGCGGAGCGTTCGGATCCGCATCCTTTAACGCGGGAATTTGTCCGCTTGAATTCCGCTTTAGATTTGTATGATTCGCTCAAATCGCCTGCATTCTGGAGCCGTATCTCGATACCTTATTCTCTATTATCGCCTAAGACTTTATTTCGCGTTCAAGCGGAAGACTGGTATTTGACTTTGAATTTGCCTTTTGCAATATGGCTTTTAGCCTGTGCTACTTTTGTCTGTGCTCTTCTTTCCTTTGCGTTTAGAAGGAAATTCTTATATGCTTTGGCTACTTGGGGAGCCTTGATTGTTGCCGTCTTTTCCTTATTGCTTCTGGTGTGGCGGGGATTTGTTGAATCGCAAATCCCGTTGGTTTCTCTTTATGAACTTTTATTTGTACTTGTTCTAGGCTTGTCAATTGCCGCATTTGTCTTTGGCAAAAAAAAATTTTCTCGAGGCTTATTTACGGCGATTGCCGGTGGTGTGCTCGCTATTCTTCTTTTTGTGCGCGCATCGCTTTCTTCGGGTGATACGTTTTCTCCTGTGTCGATACTCTTGGATTCTCCGTTCTGGCTATCGCTCCACGTATTTTCCATTGCCGCCGGTTTTTGTGTACTTCTTCTCTCGAGTGTACTCGCCCATGTTTTGCTTGTGATGCGGGCGCGGGGAAGAATTCTTTTAGAGAGCTCCCGGCATTTGCTTTATATTTGTTTAAGGCTCGGGCTTCTTCTGTCTTGTCTAGGCGTCCTTTTAGGTGGTTTTTGGGCGAATGTCGCTTGGGGACGCTTCTGGGGCTTTGACCCCAAGGAAAATGGAGCGCTGATGGTAATCCTATGGGTGGTGCTAGTGCTGCACCTGAAGGCTGGGAATCTCGTAAGTGAAAAATCCTTGGAAATACTTTCTGCACTACTTTCTGTGGTCATCGCTTTTTGTCTTTTGGGGGTAAACCTTTTGGGAGTAGGACTCCACAGCTATGGATTTTCTGCAGGACTTTTTTCTGGCTTTGCCGCATTTGTGTTGCTAGATCTCACTCTTGTTGCTGTACTCCACTTTTTGATTTTTCGCAGGGCCAAAGATTTCTAAGTTTGAGTTATGCTTCTAAAATGGGATACACTTCTTTCTGCAACCCGCTATGGTCATCCGGCGAGCCTTGATCCGAACCGCTCCGATTTTCATAGGGATTATGACCGCATTGTTTTTTCGACGGCTTTCCGGAGGCTCGGGCGCAAAACGCAGGTCCATCCTTTTTCCGTCAATGACCATGTCCATAGCCGCCTCACTCACAGCATCGAAGTTTCGAGTGTGGCGCGGAGCCTTGCAATAACTGTATTCAATCGCATCAAGAAAGAATTTCCTCTCAATTTCAATGCGTCTCAGTTCGGGACGATTGCGCAGTCCGCAGCACTTGCGCATGATATAGGTAACCCGCCTTTTGGTCATGCAGGAGAAGCGGCTATCCGCGACTGGTTTAAAAAGAATCGCGATTCAGAACCTCTCAAGACGTTTTCCGATAGGGAAATGAAGGACTTTGAAAATTTTGACGGCAACGCCCAAGGTCTTCGGATTCTTTCCAAGTTGGAGTATCACTTTTTGGACGGCGGGATGCGTCTCACTTATGCGACTGTTGGATCCATGGTCAAGTATCCCAAGCTTGCATTGTTCGGAACGCCGACGAGCGTATTCCAGACGGAAGCGGATCTTTTCCGCGAGATGTTCAATGTAATGGGTATTCCCGAAGTAGAAACAGGCAAATGGATGCGCCATCCGATGAGCTATTTGGTGGAAGCGGCGGACGATATCTGTTATTGCATTTTGGACGTAGAAGATGCTATTGAACTCGGCATACTTCAATTCGCCGATGTGCGGAATATGTTTGAATATCTTTGCGGCCCGAATGTAGACATAGACCGAGAATATTTGGAAAATGGCCAGAATTTCAGGGACTTCCTTTCGAGTGTCCGTGGGCTAGCTATTCAACATCTTGTAGATGATGTGGCGGATGTATTTGTGAACCGCTATGAAGAGATTATGAATGGAACGCTGCCTTCCGGCCTTATCAGTTTAGCGTGCACGGACGCTGTACAAGGAATCCGTATTGCAAAACGGCTAGGCAAGGAGAGAATTTATCCGGATCGCCGCAAGACGGAACTTGAAGTGGGGAGTTATACCACGCTTAGCACGGTTCTTGACGCGTTCATCTCTGGAGTCTATGAATTTCGCAAATATGGCGAGGCTTCTTATCGCGCATCCCGCATTGTGCGCTTGATCGGGCAAGCGAAAATTGGACAAACGGTTTCTCCGCTAGAAGCGTATCATCAGGTGCTGGATTTTGTGAGCGGAATGACGGACAATTATGCAACGTATCTGTCGGGCCAAATTGGCGGACTCGCGAAATAGGCCTGCTGGTGATGGCTGTCGGGATACGGCAGAACAACCGCGCGCGCATATGAAAGTCTGTTGTGTGCGAAGGCCTTTTGGTCCGCGGGACTCTTTTCCGTTAGTTTTTATTCTGTGTTTTGCTTGGATCGTCCTAGGCGTGAGACCGGATGGGTGTTTTGCCCGGCGGTTCCTTCGTTTCTCTGTTTTAGGAGGCTTGTTTGTTTAAAATTCCGAATGATCCGCCCCGGATTTGGCTATTTGATTATGATCTTACTTTATATGGTGAAGAAGAGCGCGCGGTCCTGAATTCTTTGGATCGCCGCATCGCATTATTCGTGCAAAATACGGTCGGAGTATCTTGGGAAGAATCGCAAAAGATTCGCAAAGAGTTTTGGCTTAAGTATGGGACGACTCTTGCCGGGCTTCAGGCTTGTTATGGTACTAAGCCGGACGACTTTTTTGATTTCATCCACGATCCGTCTACGCTCGTGTATCCGGCTTTTGCTCCAAAGAAACGCGAGCTTCTTTTATCGCTGAAAGGCCGCCGGTTCGTTTTCACGAATGGCCGGAGCGATTGGAGCCGTACAGGTTGTGAAAAAATGGGAATTCTCGACTGCTTTGAAAAAATTATCGGGCTTCAAGAATTGAATTGGATAGGCAAACCGAGCGATTCTTCGTATGGGAAGATGGAAGAAATCTTGGAAAATGCGGGTTGCATTGTTCCAGGTTATGATCCTTCGCTCATTGTCCTTTTGGAAGATTCCTTGAAAAATTTGGAAGGCGCGCACCGGCGCGGTTGGACTTGCGTTTGGGTGAATCCCGTTTCGGAGGAGCGAGCCGATTTTGTCGATGCACGGATAAAGCATCTGCTGGATTTGCCGAGTATACTTGCTACTGTGTAGTTTCCTTTTTGTATTTTGGGCTCAATATGCGCTTGATTTCTTTAATTTTTATTTCTCTCGTACTTTCTCTTCCGCTTTTTGCTGCGGAAAAGCACAGCCTTTTCCAAAATCCCGATATTACGACATCCTATTCTCCGCTTTTGCAGGAGAAGAACTCCCGCAATGATTCCCTTTTGCCTGCATTGGATGGCGACAAGGCTTTTGCGGAACTTTTGCGGCTTCACCCAGATTTTTGGCGACTGGAGCGCTTGGACAAAGGCGGCGAGATGGTGACCCGCCTCAAAGCGAAAATCGTGTATATCGACGGTATCCGTGAAGATGCCTATTGCAAATTGGACAAAAGCGCTTCGAATTCGGCGGGCGAGTGGAACTTGGAAATCGGCGTGGACTTTGTTTCCGGCGCTTCCAATACGGTGGCTATCCATGTTCAGCAATGTTTGAATATGGTTCGTGATGAACTCGGCTATATGGTCAAGAAAGACGATAAAATCATCATGGTTCCGCCGAAGAAAGTGCTCGCGAAGATCAAGGAAGTGGAGATTCCGACGGCGATAGACGTCGATTTGCAGCAGAAGCTCCTCAAGGCTCATGAATCCGTGGAACTTACTGGCAATTGTCCCAAGGATATTGAATCCTATCTCATCCTCTTGGATGTGTGGAATCAGGTAAAAGAGGAAAAAATGGATTTGGTGACGATCAATGATAAATTAAACAGCAAAGTAAACGGCGGGCACAAGATTAAAACGTGTGCTTTTAGCCGGGAATGGAACAAACGCTATCAAGAGGATGCCTCTTTTGAATGCGATATAGACAATGACCTTTGCGATTTTAGAGAATCTGAGGATGGCAATTCCCATTGGGTCTGGAATTTTGATAGAAACCGCTTTGAATATAAAGGAAAGAAATTCTTGTTCTTCCGCATCGGGAAGCAGAGCATCCATCAGGATGGGACGATGATGGATTTGCGGCTCGTCCGCCTTTCGACAACACTTTATTTGGAAGGCTATATGGATTTAGAGGGCAAACCGGTTTCCTTGGGCCTTATCATCTTGCCGAAGGACGATGGCGAATATGAGGGGGAAGATGAGGAAGAGGATGATTCTGGGGCGGATTCGAACGAAATTTTGGACCGCTAGGATTCGCTTTTCTTTTTTTTTGCTTATATTTTATTTGTAACGATCTTTTTGGAGGATCAAATGAGAAAATTGGTTTTTATCGCTTCTTTTGCCGCTGTCGCCTCGACTTTGGCAGTAGCCTCTGAAACGTTCGGAGGTATTGGAGTCACTATTTATGCAGTGAGAGACGGTGTCCGGGTCGTCGATGTGATTCCGGGTTCTCCTGCAGCGAAGGCCGGCCTTGAAGCGGATGATTACATTATTGCGGTGGATGGCAGTTCCATTGCCGGGAATGATATTGAAGCTTCGAAGGATGTTCTCCGGGGAACGGTTGACAAACCGGTAGAACTTTCTGTCGTTCGCGAGAAGGATACGCTTTCTGTTACGCTCCGCCGCGCGAGGATTGCTGTGAACGATATGGATTCTTCCTCTGTCGAAAATTGGTATGGTGATCGCTCAGAATACAGCTCCGCTGAAATTGCTGAAGTGGCCCGCAAAACTCTTTCTAAGAACTACGAGCTCCTTTCTGTGATGCAGGACGGCCGCGTAATCCCGGATTCTGTGACTGTCAGGGCGAAGTCTCTCTCTTCTGTTTCTGTTGAAACTGCAGAAGATGAATCTCCGACGATCAAGTCCAAGACGAGCCGCGCTGCAGCAACGCTCGAATCGTTCAGCCGTACTAAAGTGGGTTTCCGCCTTCTCAAGGAAGGGACAGCGACCGTCCGCATCGTGAGTGCTAATGGAGAAATGGTTGCCCGCATGGTCAAGGAAAATTCTCTTGCCGGTTCTCAGTCCGTGGAGTGGAATGGCAGCCGCGCATCTGTCGGCCGCTACATGGTTCATATCGAACAGAATGGCGCAGCCTCCGCATTCCCGGTGGAACTCCGCTAATCCCGTTTCTGCTATTATTCTTAAAGGCTCCCGTTTTTCCGGGGGCCTTTCCTTTTCTATTATTGCGGGGTGGCGTTTTTTTCTAACAGATTGCGCTTTTTTGGGTATGCGCTGCTCGTTGTGTTCTGTTGTGCTTCGTTTGCAAATGCGGACGATTTGACTAAGATCGATTTGCCGGATCGCCCGGAACCTGCGGATACAACTGAGACGGATTCGTCCGAAAGCGATTGGATGGCTTCGGATTCTTCGGCTGCCGATACGGTGGAATATCATGCCGTGGATCTCCAATATGATGTGGAATCCTCTACTTTCAATTTGAATGACAAGGCCCAGCTCAAGTACCGTACGGCGACGCTTGATGCGGACACCATCCTTTATGATCAGCAAAATGAAATACTGATGGCGAGCGGCGATCCTGTAATGAAGGAGCCCAAGAATCCTTCGCTTGCCGGATACCGGATGAAGTATAACATGAAGACCCGCATCGGCGAGATTTATTATGCGACGACATATCAGGACAATCAACAGCTGAACGGAATGGAAGTCCGGCGCTTGCCGGATACGCGGCTTCTCATTGCCCGCGGCGATTTTAGCACTTGCGATGATACGACACATCAGCATTATTACTTCTATGGTCGACGCATGGTTGTAAAACCCAAGGAAAGCGTGACTGCGCGTCCGGTTGTTTTGAATATTGCAGATGTTCCTGTAGCAGTTCTTCCGATGATTGTGGCTCCTCTCAAAAGCGGGCGTCGTTCCGGTCTTCTTACCCCGAAGTTCGGCGGTGACCAGGTCCAGGGATTCTACATCAAGAACGTCGGATTCTATTATGCTCCGAATGATTACTGGGATGCGACCACTTCCGGCGATATTATTGAAGGCTCCAATGCGAATTTTGAGAAGACGACGCTCACGGAAGGCATCCGCTATAAGATTCGCTATAAGTTGGATGGAAACATTTCATTCACTAGCTATTTGGAAGAATTTGATATGGCGAATAGCGGCTATGACATTTCCTTTTCGCATAATCAAAATTTGACTCCAGATGGCAAGCATTCCCTTTCTGGTTCCGGTTCATTTGTTTCTAGTCAGTCTGTGCGAAAGGACAATGCTCTCGATGCTGAAACAATCCTCAATCAGCAGGCGAATGCTCAAATGACGTATTCGGGAAAGTTTGATAATAATAAAAGCTTGACATTAAAAACCGTACAGCAATACAACCTGACTACGGGTACTAAGGAACGCCAGATTCCAGATATCCAGTACCGGATGAGTGGCCCTTTATTTGATTCTGACGATGAAGATTCTGAAGAGGCTAGCGAAGGATCTTTTTTGGATAAGTTCAACTATTCCTATAGCAATCGTGCTAATTTGTATGAAAAGATCGCGAAAGATTCTGTAAATGATGTGGACACGACGGCTTGGTATGTGGGATATACGGACAATCTGTCTGTAGATTATTCCGGTTCACTTTTTGATGTCATCAATCTCACGCCTAAAGCAGCATATAAAGGAATGTGGTCCGGTCGCAGTTGGATTAATCCGGAAGATTCTGCAAAATATAGGCGAGCTCGTTCTTCTGTGGATCCTTCGCAGAGTGAATATGGCGAATATTTTTATAATCACAATTACAGCTTGACTGCAGACACAAAACTCTATGGTATTTGGATGCCGGAAATAGGCCGTTTCACGGGAGTCCGTCATGTCCTTTCACCGAGTGTTTCTTATACGTATGCACCGGAAATAGATACAAATAAATATTTTGTCCCTCATCCACTGTTGGGACAGACTCCCTATCAGTCAGAACAGAAGACGATTGGTTTTTCCCTGTCCAACGACTTTGATATAAAGTATTTAAAAATTAAAGGACGCTCTGCCGATATGGATAAGGGAGATTCTTCAGAAACGGATGATGTTTATGGTACCCGGCGCCTGCTTACTACAACGCATTCCACTTCTTACAATTTTGCAGCGGATTCTTTGAATTGGTCTGATATTTCTTCGTCTTTCGGTTTGCAAGTGCTTCCCAATTATCTTTTTACGATTAGGACTGTTCATAGCTTTTATCACAAATATGAAAATGATCCAAATAAGGTCCGATTCCCGGAACTCACTCAGTATAGCTATGAACTTTCTAAGTCGTTCAAATGGTCTGGCGATCTCAATTCGGGCCTTCCTTCGCAGCTTGGCAAATACAAATCGGATCTCTGGTCTGCGGGGTTTGATTACCGCTATACGTTTAGCAGTAAGAGGGTTGGCAAAAAGGTATTTAAAGAAACGATATCCCATTCTTCCTCGATTTCAGCATCGCTTCATCCGACTCCTAATTGGGAAATGACATATAGCACCCGCTATGATTATACAGATGGCAAATTTGCGACTCACGAGTTTACTTTCAACCGCACGCTTCATTGTTGGAAAATAGATTTTACATGGACTCCTACAGGACCTGCTTCTGGATGGAGTTTTTCAATTTATGTGAAGGACTTGCCCGATATCCGCCTCAATGCGGCGAGTACGGATGACTGATGAGGCTAGGTTATTCTAAATTAGGGGAACTATGAAAGTTATTTTACCTGTTGCGGGAACGGGAACTAGGTTGCGCCCTTTCACTTTATCTTTGCCAAAGTGCCTGCTTCCTATTGCGGGGAAAACCCTGCTAGATCATATTATTGATTCTTATTCCTCATTCGCTATTTCTGAACAAATCTTTATCACCGGTTATAAAGGGGAATTGGTTGAAAAATTTTTGAAAGACCGTCAATTTGGGAATGTACGTACTGTCGTTCAAAGTCATCCGCAAGGTTTGGGCGAAGCCATTTCTCTTTGCTTGCCTTTTTTGACGGATGATGAACCGGTCCTAATTATTTTGGGAGATACGTTGTTCGAGGCGGATTTATCCGTTCTTGAGTATGAAAAGAACAATGTCTTGATGACCCGCGAAGTGGAAGATCCCCGCCGTTTTGGTGTCGCAGTCAAGGATAAATCGGGCGTTGTAACAAAATTGGTGGAGAAACCGGAAAATTTTATTTCGAATGAAGCCTTGGTCGGCATTTATTACATTACGGATGTTGCGGCTCTTCGCGCCTCTTTGACTCGCCTCATTAAAGAAAATATCCGTACTCGCGGAGAGTTTCAATTAACGGATGCTCTCCAGATGATGCTGGAGTCCGGCTGTATTTTCCATACGTCTCCAATAAAATCTTGGTTGGATTGCGGTACTCCAGAGACTTTTCTTGAAACAAATTCCCTGATGCTTTCTAGGCTAGACAATTCTTCTTTCCGCAGTTTCCCCGGTTCGAAGATTATTGCTCCGTGTTATATAGCAGATAGCGCGGTCATTAGAGATTCTGTTGTCGGCCCGAATGTTTCTATTGGCCCTGAAGTTTCGGTGATGAAAAGCAAAATTTCCGATTCTGTGATCTCTGAAAGGGTGTCTCTCAGGGATTCCGAAATTTCCCATTCCATTTTTGGAGAAGATTCCGAAGTTTGTTGTTTTAAAGGTTCCCTTCTTTTGGGAGATCATTCTAGGGTTGATTCGGAGGTGGCGTGCTAAACGTCATACTCGCCAGCGCATCGCCGCGAAGAATGGATATTCTCCGCCAATTGCGCATTCCATTTCGCGCAGAACCTTCTCATTTTTCTGAAGATGGCAATGGACGGCCTCCCCAGGAATGGCCTCTTTATTTTTCGGAAGGCAAGGCCTTAGAAGTTTCTATGCGTTTTCCTTCGGACTATGTCCTTGGGTTTGATACACTTGTCTTTTTAGATTCACTTCCGTTTGGAAAACCAAAGGACAGGGCTCAAGCGATGCAAATGCTCACTTTGTTGAATGGGAAAACCCACTCTGTTGTGACGGGCGTTGCGCTAGCAAAGAATGGAAAAATTGTGGAATCGTCAGAAGAGACAACTTTTGTAACCTTCCGCAATGTTTCGCCTAAAGAGTTGGAAACCTATGTCGATTCCAAAGAACCGATGGATAAGGCGGGTGCGTATGCTATTCAAGGCTTGGGAGCCCGTCTTGTATTTTCGATCAATGGTTGTTTTTACAACGTTGTCGGGTTGCCTGTAGCCCGTACACTCAATATGCTTGAACGTCTAGGAGATTTAAAATGTCAGAAGTAAATTCCGTAGAAGACAAGGCCCCAGAAGAAACCCTTGGTGCTTATCTCACCAGGGCTCGGGAAATGAGAGGCCTTTCGCAAGAGATGCTTTCCCAGAAAACGCATATTTCGATAACCATTTTGGAAAACATCGAATCAGGCGATTGGAAAAAATTTCCAATTGAAGCTTATGTGAGAGGCTATCTCAATTCTATTTCGGAGTCCTTGAATCTCGATAGCGCTAAGATCCTTTCCTATTTTTCCAAGGAATATGGTTCCTCGTATCCTAAGGTCTTTGTGGCGGATCCGGAATCAAATTTGCAGAAGTCTTTTTCTTCTGTACACGAGAGAACGCCCTCATCTAAAAATACGAAATGGATTATGATAGTCCTTGTTGTGCTTGCTCTCGCTTTTTTGGCTATCATGAATTTTGTCAAGCGCGCTGAAGTTTCTACCCCATCTTCTGGAGACTCCATCTCCGTTGCGCTTCCCGTAGAGGACTCCTCAACGGAATTTACGGCGGAAGTTCCCGATGGTGCTGAAAACGTGCCTGCGGAATCACTGAATACATTACCCGATACCGCTAGTAAAGGGGCTGTATCCGATTCACTTAGG
>Ga0172378_10006360_pt1 | contig 11041 bp, 12 predicted proteins | sample GrowelOW332metaG_FD_119755 | JGI IMG/M metagenome (GOLD analysis project Ga0172378, IMG submission 119755) | Groundwater microbial communities from an aquifer near a municipal landfill in Southern Ontario, Canada - Pumphouse #3_1 metaG | ecosystem: Environmental > Aquatic > Deep subsurface >... | reverse complement strand
TTTTCATAACCACGGTCAATATGATAAATATCAGTGATTTCTGTAGTACCGTCTGCAACAAGACCGGCCAAAACCATAGCAGCCCCGGCTCTTAAATCCGTGGCTTTTACCTGGCAACCATAGAGTTTTTTCACCCCATCTATCATAGCAGTCCGTCCGCTGGTACGAATATTCGCACCCATACGAACTAGCTCATCCACATGCATGAAACGATTTTCAAAGACTGTTTCCGTTACTTCGCTTTGACCCTTGGCAATACACATAAGCACCATCATCTGTGCCTGCATGTCTGTAGGAAACCCGGGATAGGGAAGAGTTTTAACAGTAATTCCCTTTAAAACTTTTGGTCCAACAACATGTACTGCATCGATACCTTCCTCGATAAAAGCACCGGCCTCTCTCAGTTTGGCAATTAAAGGTTTCATATGTTCGCAGAGAACATTTTCCACAACAATATCGCCCTGACCAATTGCTCCGGCCACTAAAATAGTACCTGCTTCAATTCTGTCAGGGATAACAGTATGTTCCCCTCCTGTTAATTCCGTAACTCCATCTATCCTAATAGTGGGCGTACCGGCACCACGTACCTTGCCGCCCATCATATTTACGTAGTTAGCCAAATCTACAATTTCCGGTTCTTCTGCACAATTTTCTATAATAGTAGTTCCCTTCGCCATAGAAGCAGCCATAATCAAATTCTCTGTCGCTCCTACACTGGGAAAATCCATATAAATCGTGGTACCCACTAAACCATGAGGAGCAGAGGCTTCAATGTAACCATGACCCTGTTCAATCTTAGCACCTAATGCCTCAAAACCTTTTAAATGGATATCTATAGGTCTGGAGCCAATAGCACAGCCTCCCGGTTGGGAGATTTTTGCTCTGCCTACTCTAGCCAAAAGAGCACCCATAACTAAAAAGGAAGCACGCATAGCAGTAACCAACTCGTAGGGAGCTTCGTACCCTATAATATTGCTGCTGTCAATCTTCAAAGTATGAGGGATTGTGTTATCTATTTTCACACCCAGACATTCCAGCACCTTACAAATAGTCTGTACATCATCTAAATTAGGTACTTCTAATAAAGCACTTTTTTTTGTTCCTAAAATGGACGCAGCAATAATAGGCAAAACTGCGTTTTTTGCCCCGCTTATTCTTACTCTGCCTTGTAACTTATTGCCACCTTGTACCAGTAATCTATCCACCTGTTTTCCCCCATTGTTCCATAAATTGCTTATGAGTTTTTATTAATTCTTCTTTATTTTCAATCTTTCAGCTCGTTTATCAGCATGATAATCCAAATTTTCCCGCAGCTTAGCTCTTTCAGCCTGCTGCCTGTTCAATTCAGCCTGCTGTTCTTCAGCTAGTTCTTCCGGTGTTTTTCCTGATCTTCTTAATGCTTCAGCCTTTTCCAAGGCTAACCTTTCAGCTCTCACTTGCTTACTATGTTTTACAAATTCCTGTCGTTTCATCAATTCTATTCTTTGACGTTGAGTAAGCTCCACCTTGTGAGAATTAACGAACCGTAATATGGCATAAGCTAAAATAACCGGTGGAAAAAAAGCCGTGCCCAATATCCACAAGCTTCTGTGAGGCACCTTATGTTTACGAGAATCCCAATAAACAAGAGCCGTCAAAAGCAAGGTAAATGCAATAACATGTGCTTGAGTCATAGGAAATCTTATCACTCTAGTATGCCTCCTTCCAAAATCAATAGGGTAATTATAGCATATTATTGCACAAGAACAAAACCCCGTACAGAAAAATAATACAGGTTGAAAAACTAGTAATGTGTTTTGACCCTAAGTCGTTCTGCCAAAATCTCATAATAGGTCTCATTTTCTCTAATGCGTTTTTTTAAAGTCGTACGTTTTGCTTCATCATGTGTCGCTGCCAGCTTTTCTTTCAAATCAGCAATTTCCCCTTTTATGGTTGCCATTTTGCTTGCTGCAACTTTACTTATAAAATCCATGGCATTAACCTCCCCACCAACGGGTGGTCCCCGCTTTCAAGCTTAAATATCAAATTCTTTTTGTTCTGCTGCCATATCCAGAGTTTTAAGCCTGCCTATTGCTCTGCGCAAAATTTTCTCGGTGTGTTCTATGTCCGTGAATTTATCAGGATTCTGTAAACGATTATTGGCTTCTTGTTTTACTTGTTCGTACTTTCCTCTGTCAATATTTTGCGCTAGTTCAGCTTTTCTAGTTAAAACAACTACTTTATTATCCTGGATTTGAGCAAATCCTCCTTCCACATAAACGAAAGTCAGCTTGCCATTCTCATCCTGGACTTTTAAAGGTCCTTCTTTCAACGTAGCAAGAACCGGAGCATGGTTGGCCAAAACACCTAATCCACCATAAACAGTGTTCAAGAACACATATGTAACATCATTTCTTCTAAGCAAAGATTTTTCAGGGGTGAGAATTTCCAGCTGCATTAATTTAGCCATAATTTCAATCCACCTTCATGTTTTTAGCCTTCGCTACTGCCTCATCAATTGTACCAACCATATAGAAAGCACTTTCCGGCAATTCGTCATATTGGCCTGACAAAATCTCTTTAAAACCACGAATCGTTTCTTTCAGAGGTACATATTTACCGGGGAACCCGTTAAATTGTTCGGCCACAAAGAAAGGCTGGCTGAGAAATCTTTGAATTTTTCTTGCTCTGGTAACTGTCTTTTTATCTTCTTCGCTAAGTTCTTCCATACCCAAAATTGCAATGATATCCTGAAGTTCCTTGTATCTTTGCAAAATAGCCTGTACACCTCTAGCCACCTGGTAATGCTCATTGCCAATTACTAAAGGGTCTAAAATACGACTGGTGGAATCCAGCGGATCCACAGCTGGATAAATACCTAATTCAGAAATTTCCCTAGATAAAACCGTAGTCGCATCCAAATGCGCAAAGGTTGCAGCAGGAGCCGGGTCTGTTAAATCATCTGCCGGCACATAAACAGCCTGTACAGAAGTAATAGATCCCTTTTTAGTGGAAGTTATCCTTTCCTCCAAGGCACCAATCTCATTGGCCAAGGTAGGCTGATAACCTACAGCCGATGGCATGCGTCCCAGTAAAGCAGAAACTTCTGAACCGGCCTGAATAAACCGGAATATATTATCTATAAAGAGCAAAACATCCTGACCACCTACATCACGGAAATATTCTGCCATAGTCAGACCGGTCAAACCAACCCGCATACGTGCTCCCGGAGGCTCGTTCATCTGCCCGTAAACCAGAGCGGTCTTATCAAGTACCCCGGATCCTTTCATTTCGCCCCATAAATCATTTCCTTCACGAGTTCTTTCTCCGACACCGCTGAATACAGAGTACCCCCCATGCCCGGTGGCCACATTATGAATTAATTCCATAATAAGTACTGTTTTGCCTACTCCGGCACCGCCAAAAAGCCCGACCTTCCCGCCTCTGGCATAAGGTGCTAACAAATCCACAACCTTGATTCCTGTTTCCATAATGTTGGCATGTGTCTCCTGCTGGTCAAAAGCCGGAGCACTTCTATGAATAGGCCAATAAGCATCAGCCTTCACCGGAGTTGGATCATCATCCACTGTTTCTCCCAACACATTAAATACCCTACCTAAGCAGCCCTTTCCTACAGGGACCTTAATAGGTGCACCGGTGTCCACAGCAGTCATTCCCCGAACTAAACCATCCGTAGAGCTCATGGCGACTGTTCTTACTATATTGTTTCCCACGTGCTGAACCACTTCTGCTGTTAAGTTGATTTTTACGCCTTTACCAGCTACACCATTAATCTTTATAGCATTATATATCTTAGGCAAAGCGCCTTCCTGAAACTGAATATCTATAACCGGTCCGGTCACTTGGACGATTTTTCCTATCTGTCCCTCGTTCTGCAGGGCATTCTGCTGTATTATTTTATTTTCACTATCAGTCACTTGGTATTTCCTCCTTACTTCAAAGCTTCAGCTCCATTGACTATTTCATTGATTTCGTTAGTAATGCTGGATTGTCTGGCTTTGTTGTAATTAGTCTGTAGTTTTTTAAGCAAATCATCAGCATTATCCGTAGCCGAAGTCATAGACGTCATACGAGAAGCCAGTTCACTGGCCGCTCCCTGTAAAAGAGCCGTGTAAAGCATACTGCGAATATAGTATTTTGTTAAATAAGGCAGCATCTCGGAAGCACTAGGTTCAAATATAACACCGGTAAATTCATCTTTTTTAGCATTATTATCGTCTTCATCTTCCTCTGCTATTTGTTTATCCTTAACTAATTTAATCGGCAAAATTCTATCCGTAACAGGCAATTGGAAGACGGCAGATTTAAATCTGGTATAGACAAGATTAACCTCATCCACATCACCGTTAACATATAATTTTTCCACAGCTTCTGCCACTTCATCTGCTTCATCGTAGGTAGGATGGTTGGAAAATCCGGAAAAAGAAGTCTTAACCGTATAGGCATTACGTCGCAATTCTGCTTTGATCTTAGTTCCTACAGTAACAAGCACGTCATTATCTCTGCCTTTTAATTCTACCGCTAGATGTTTAATTATATTGGTATTATATGCTCCGGCCAAACCTTCATCGGAGCCTATTACTACATAGCATCTTTTTAAAACCTTGCGCATAACCAAAAGAGGATTTTGCCTGATACTAACGCCTGCCAAAACTGACCCATCGCTTAAAGCCATATTCATAATATCGTGAAGTTTTTCTGCAAAAGGCTCGCTGGCCAAGGCCAGTTTCTGGGCCATATTTAACTTAGCCGAAGCCACCATACCCATAGCCTTTGTTATTTTTTCAATATTGCTTACACTCTTCATATGAGTGCGAATACCGCTTATATTAGCCATATTATTCCCCCTTTACGGTAGGAACAAAGGAATCCTTAAAGTTTTGAATATCATTCTCCAAAGCCTTCTTGCTTTCGTCAGGAAGCTTTCCTGTGGTGTTAATATCTGTAAGCAGCTGCAGGTCATTCATATTCATATAACGCAGCCACTCATCCTCAAAACGGCTTATGTCTTCTTTGGGAATATCATCCAAATACCCATTGACCACAATGTATAAAGTCACCACTTCCTGAGCTTGACTTAAGGGATGATACTGAACCTGTTTCAGAACTTCTGTGATTCTTACTCCTCTGTCCAGCTCAGCCTTAGTTGCTTTATCCAAATCGGAACCGAATTGAGCAAAAGCCGCCATTTCTCTGTATTGCGCTAAATCCAGACGCAAAGACCCTGCCACCGCTTTCATGGCCTTGGTCTGAGCAGCACCGCCTACACGTGATACAGACAATCCTGCATTAATAGCAGGGCGAGTTCCTTCGTTGAATAGTTCTGTTTCCAGATAAATCTGGCCATCTGTGATAGAAATAACATTGGTAGGAATATAACCGCTTACATCCCCTGCTAAAGTCTCAATAATCGGCAAAGCAGTCATAGAACCGCCGCCTGCTTTTTCATTACGCCTAGCTGAACGTTCCAGCAAACGGGAATGCAAGTAAAAAACATCCCCAGGATATGCTTCACGTCCCGGAGGACGACGAAGAAGTAAGCTCATGGTTCTGTATGCCACCGCATGTTTGGACAAATCATCATAGACAATCAATACATCTCTCTTTTGATCCATAAAATATTCGCCCATGGCAGTGCCGGCATAAGGAGCCAAATACTGCATCGGTGCCGAATCTGCTGCAGTAGCAGCTACAACGATAGTATGTTTTAAGCAATCATAAGATTTCAGTACACTTGCTAATCTAGCCACAGAAGAAGCCTTCTGTCCAATGGCAACGTAAATACAAATAACACCGGTATCTTTCTGATTTAAAATAGCATCAAGAGCAATGGCAGTTTTTCCTGTGCCACGGTCCCCGATAATTAATTCTCTCTGGCCTCTGCCAATCGGTACAAGAGCATCCACTGCTTTAATTCCTGTCTGTAACGGCACTGTTACCGGTTCACGGGCAGCAATACCAGGAGCAGGACTTTCTATTGGTCTATAACCGCAATTGTGGATAGTTCCTTTACCATCTAAAGGCTTTCCCAAAGGATTAACTATACGTCCTAAGAGATTTTCTCCTACCGGTACTTCCATTACCCGACCGGTTCTGCGAACAATATCCCCTTCTTCAATATTAGATACATCGCCCATGAGGACAACTCCGACCTCATTAATAAGCAAGTTCTGTACCATGCCGATAACTCCGTCATGGAGTTCTACCAATTCACCACTCATCGCATTGCTCAGTCCCTTGACAGTAGCAATACCGTCTCCGACTTTTTCTACAATGCCCACTTCTTCTAAATCTATTTTTGCCTTAAAATCATCAATGCTTTGACTAAGTGCCTGAGCCAAACCTTGCGGTTTTGACTTATTAGTGCCATCTACATGAATTTGCTGCATAGCATCATTTACTTGCTGCAGTTGGCGCTTAATACTGGCATCAAATATCTTGTCCTCCAAAGTGACTATAATGCCACCTATAATAGAAGGATCTACTTTTTTGTGTTGTATTTGGACTTGTCTGCCAAACTTTTGAGCTAATATACCGGCAATATAAGTATATTCATCCTCTGCAAGGACTCTGGCTGTTTTAATATCCAAAGATAGACAGGCATTTTCCTCATACTTAGCCACATCAGCAGCATTTACATGCAAAAAAGCCAAGCTTTTTTCAATTAAGGCTACATTTTTTTTCGTATCCATTCTGCTAATGCCTCCAAAAACCCTACCGGGTATGATGAGTTAAACTATGCTTTCTTTTGAGTAAGTGCCTCATCTGTTAGTTTTTCAATGGCAGCCAGATTCTCAGCTGAATCCAACTGCTGTCTCATTAATTTGCCGGCTATCTGTGTACTCAAGGCAATAACTTCGCCTCTCACATCCTGTAAAGCCTGAGCTCTTTCCTGTTCGATTTGTTCCTTAGCTGCCGCCATAATGTTCTCTTTGTCTTTTTGTATATCTTGAAGCATCCTATCATGCATTGTTTGAGCAGTTTTATTGGCTCTATCAATTATTTCACTTGCTTCTTTTTTAGCATTAGACAGCTGTGCGGTATACTCCTTTTTAAGGGCTTCCGCATCCAGACGAGTCTGCTCTGCAGAATCCATATCTTGAATAATTTTAGCTCGTCTGTCATCTAAAGCTTTAAGCAAAGGCTTATAAGCAAACTTGGCCAAAATCACTAAAAGGATTATGAAGTTAACTACCTGAGCAATTAACGTAAAATTCAAACTAACCATATTCTTTAACCTTCCCTCTTGAGCATAGATAATTATTTAGTTACAAAAGGATTGGCAAAGATCAGTACTATTGCAATAACAGAAGCAATAATAGGGATTGATTCAACCAAACCAATACCAATCATCATGTTGATCTGAAAATTACGTGCCTGTTCCGGCTGACGAGCCATACATTCCAAGGCTTTGGAAGCAACGGCTGAATCGCCGTGCGCTGCAGCCAATGATGCACCTACGCCTATGATAGCGGCTCCAATAATTGATGCGATTATAATATAAGTATTTTCCATTTTAATTTACCTGCCTTTCGTTTTATCCTTTTTATAATTTTTGCCTATTATGCTACCATTATTTATGTTCTGAGCGAAAAGCCGGAGCAATGGCAATAACAGTCAGCATAGTGAAAATAAACGCCTGCAAAAACCCAATTATCAAGCTGAACCCAATCCATACATTAGGAACCAGAAATGGTACCAGTTTGTAAAGCACCTCCAACAGAATTTCCCCTGCCAAAATATTACCAAATAAACGTAGTGCCATGGTAACAGGCTTTGCCACTTCTTCTAAAATATTCAGAGGCAGCATAACTGCGAAAGGTTCCACTAGATGTTTGAAATAAGCAAAACCTTTTTGGGACACACCATAAATATATACCGTTACAGAAACCATCAAAGCTAGAGCCAAAGGCACGTTCACATCGTTAGTAGGAGATGAAATATGAATTCCTATCTGCGGCAGCATACCGATTTCATTACCTATGAACAGATACAAAAACAAAGTAATGACAAAAGGTGCAGCTATTCTCCTGCCTGCCACGCCTATGTTCGTATCCATAAGGCCATTAAGCCATTCTACAAACATTTCCACTAAGTTTTGTACACCACTGGGTACTTCCTGGATATTTCTGGTAGCGGCAAAAACTATAATAGCCACAATTGCCATGGTCAGCCATGACATATAAAGAGTCTGCATATTTACAACTATGCCAGGATAAATCTCTGTAGGCATATACTCAAGGACTCCTCCTGAAGATGCAGCTTCCGCTATTCCCATGTTATCAGCTCCTTCACATAAGCTCTTTATTTTTTTTAGAAAACAACGTCATGTTAAACATTAACGTCAAATGTAAAAACAAGTAACAAAACAAAGCAGGCAGAACATTTCTTTCTGCTATTCTTACCAGAAGCACCATAAGCACCATGGCGCTCATACGATACAGCATACTTATACGCATGCCGCGCCGTGCTTTTTGGGGGCTTTTGGGCATGCCGGCAACTACTGCCTTCAGGAAAAAAAATGCGTCAGAAAAGCCTGCCAGAGCCCCTATAGACATAGAAATAAAGTAATTTCTCTGCCAAAGCATGCCTAGCAGGCAAAAAATCACACCAGCAACTAGCTGTCTAAAAAAAATCTTCTTAGCATTATTTCTGACATTTTCTTGTCTGTCTAACATAAAATCCTCACTTGGTGTCTTCTGATTATGCTTTGCTTGATATAGAGCAATTACTTTTCAATTTTTTCTCCGTTAAATTCCCCTAGGGGCTTTACGGGATAACCGTGAGTTGTAAGTAATATATTAACAATACGTTGTGCGGCTTTGCCGTCTCCATAAGGATTAACTGCTTCAGCCATGGATTTGTAGTATTTTTCATCTACCAAAAGCCTTGTTGTAGCTGCGAAAACATCTTCCTTACCTGTACCAATCAATTTAACGGTACCTGCGGTAACAGCCTCCGGACGTTCTGTAGTATTGCGCAGAACCAATACCGGTTTTCCCAGAGCAGGAGCTTCTTCCTGAATTCCGCCGGAGTCTGTAAGGACTATATCTACTCTGTCCATGAGATTAGCAAAAGGTGCATAATCCATAGGCTCAATCAAGTGAACGCGCTCCATGCCTCCCAAGACAGCTTCTGCTACCTTTCGAACCTCAGGATTCTTGTGCATAGGAAAAATAGCTTCTACATCTTTATGATCAGTAAGAACCTCACGCAAAGCACGATAAACCTGACGCATAGGTGCACCAAGATTCTCTCTGCGATGAGTAGTCATTAAAATTAATTTGTTGCTACCATTCAAAGCCTTTTCCAAAGCCGGATTATCGAAATTATAATCTTTCTTTACCGTAGCTCGAAGTGCATCTATAACCGTATTACCGGTTACATAAATAGTATCTTCCTTCACATTTTCCTTGAGGAGGTTAGCCTTGGCCGTAGTTGTAGGAGAAAAATTGTAATCAGCCAGAGATCCTGTCAAAGTCCGATTCATTTCCTCAGGATAGGGAGAATATTTATTTCCCGTACGCAGACCTGCTTCCACATGCCCAACCGGTATCTGCATATAAAATGCTGCTAAAGCCCCCACAAAAGTAGTGGTCGTATCACCATGAACCAGAACTATATCCGGTTTACATTCCTCCAAAACTTCATGAAGACCATGCAGGGCCCTTTCTGTAATGTCAAAGAGCGTCTGTCCTGCTGTCATAATGTTTAAGTCATAGTCCGGCTTAATCTGAAACAAATTCATTACCTGGTCCAGCATTTCCCGATGCTGAGCTGTTACAGCCACAATTGGCTGTATATATTCCGGAAATTTTTGCATTTCCAAAATCACCGGGCACATTTTAATTGCCTCAGGGCGAGTACCAAATATTGTCATTACTTTTAATTTTTCCATAACATACGCCTCTGTTTCTTTATCTTTCTTTCAAAATACCGATTTTTTTAGCTCCAATAAAAATTGCTGCTAAAATAACTGCCAGTAGAATAACCGCATAAATTCCTTCCACTTCTGTTAAAAGCACGGCACTTAAGCACAAACCCGCACTAATAAGATACATAAAAATAACTGCCTGTCGCTGAGAAAACCCCATGGCTAAAAGTCGATGATGTATGTGACCTTTATCCGGCTGAAAAATAGGTTTGCCATTAAGATAGCGTCTGGCAATGGCAAAGGCTGTATCCATAATGGGTAAGCCCAAAGCTATAGCCGGAACAATAAGAGCAATAGTTGCAGCACTCTTCACCGCACCATAAATAGAAATAGCAGCCAGCATATAACCTAGGAATAAGCTTCCTGTGTCACCCATAAAAATTGTAGCCGGATTAAAATTGTAACGAACGAAGCCTAAGGTTCCACCGGCTAAAGCTGCCGTAATCACAGCTACAGGATAGAGGCCCTGCTGCAGAGCCACAAGAATAATAGTAACGGAAGCAATGGCACTAACCCCTGCGGCCAAACCGTCTAACCCATCCATAAGATTTACCACATTAGTAAAACTTACAACCCAAAACACAGTAAAGGGTATAGACAGATAGTCTAAATAAAAATATCCGCCAAAAGGATTATTTAGCCATTCAATTCGTACCCCGAAACCCACCAGCACCAAAGCGGCTACAATCTGACCTAAAAGCTTGGCTTTGGCAGTCAGTTGGAAAATATCATCGGCAATACCAACAAGGGTAATTATAGTACCGCCTACCAAAATACCTACTACATCTTTCGTTAACTGCATACAAGTAATAGCACCGGCCATGAAACCTAAATAAATGGCCAGTCCTCCTAAACGTGCCATAATCGTATGATGAACTTTTCTTGCATTGGGCTTATCAACCGCCCCTAATCGAAAAGCCAGTTTCTTTACATAGGGTGTCAGCACCCAGCTTAAAACTAAACCAATGGCAAAAGCCAACAAATATGATCGCACTGCAAAACCTTCCTGCGGACTAGCCGCTCCTAATTCTTCTTATAACTTTTTAAGCTATCACTATATTATATTACAAAAGCAACAATTCTACAATAAGTGTTGCAAGATGGTTA